>JAESFV010000088.1_pt1 | contig 181317 bp, 148 predicted proteins | sample 9269471 | NCBI WGS metagenome assembly JAESFV01 (sample SAMN14502647, study PRJNA617108) | algae metagenome | isolation source: Symplocastrum torsivum CPER-KK1 and co-occurring heterotrophs from... | place: USA: Central Plains Experimental Range, Colorado | collected 2001-01-01
TCCCGGGGGTCGGGGAGTTCGGCCAGCAGTTCGATCAGGGACGGGGGCATGGGCCACCTCCGGGCGGGGAGACGACCGCATACCCAACCTACCGCCGCTACCCAAGCCCACCTACCGAACAGCCCTGCCGCCGGCCCGCTACGTTGTCCCCATGCCGACACTGTTCATGGTGGAACTGGCTGTCGCCGACGTGGCTGCGGCGCGGGCGTGGTACGAATCCACCCTCGGGTTCACCGTCGCCCACGCCGACCCGGCCACCGGCTTTGTGCTACTCAGCGACGGCCGTCACGGGCGGGTCGCGCTGAAGCCGGGAGCGCCCGTGACGGGTGGGGTCACGCTGCATTTCGAGGTGTCGGACGTGGGCGCGCTGCTGGCGGGCGGGAGAGTCGTGCCCGACGGTCCCGAGGTGGTCAGCCGGGAGGGCTACTGTGAGGTGTTCGTCCGCGACCCGGCCGGCTACCGGGTCGGACTCTTCAGCTGGGATGGTACGCGAGAAGGGTGACACCACCGCGGGACGCGCGAACCCGGACCGCTCGGTCGAGCCACTGTAGGCGTGGGAGTGCCGTTCGCAGCACCACCCGGGAGGGGCTGTCGTGCAGAATGCCGTCGAGCGGTTGGAGTACGCGGTCCGCACGCTACCGGGGGTTCTGGCCGCGTTCTCGGACGTCGAGGCCGCGGGGCGGCCGGCGCCCGGGCGGTGGACGAAGAAGGAGGTCGTCGGCCACCTGATCGACTCGGCGGCCAACAACCACCAGCGGTTCGTCCGGGGCCAGCTGGCCGGCGGGCAGGAGTTCCCGCGGTACGACCAGGAGGGGTGGGTGCGGGTGCAGGACTACATGTCCGCCGGCTGGGCCGACCTGATCGACCTGTGGCGGGCCTACAACACCCACCTGCTCCACGTCGCCGCCCGGATGGGCGAGGGCGGGCGGCGGGCCACCTGTCGGGTGGGCGGCGACCCCGAGGTCACGCTGGAATGGCTGTTCGCGGACTACGTGGACCACCTGGAACACCACCTGCGGGCGCTGCTCGGCTGGTGGCCCGTCGGCGGGGGTTGAACGACCCTCACCCGCCCCGGGCGCGGGTTTTCAGCTGGCGGCTCGCGGTCTGAAGGACGGCCTCTTCCTCCTCGGTCAGGCTGTCGCGGCCCGACCGGGAGATCTTCTCCAGCACCTCGTCCAGCTGGCTGACGCCCCGCCCCACTCCGCAGGCCGGACCGGCACGGCGGGCCGGCCGCACGCGGGCGCGCAGGGCCGACCCGCCCAGGCCGGGTACGCGGTCCAGGAGCGGCTCCAGGCGCCACCCGTACCAGCCGTAGACGAACCCGAACGCCAGCCCGCCCAGGTGGGCGGCGTGCGCGACCCCGCTCATCACCCGGTCCCCGGACAGGGCCAGGAGGACGGGGTGGAGATCCCAGACCACGTACAGCCCCACCAGCCAGCGCACCTCCAGCGGGAAGAACCAGAAGTAGAAGACCGTCTCACGCGGGAAGTGGACGGCGTAGAGCATCAGCACCGCCATGACCGCCCCCGACGCCCCGACCGCGGGCACCCGCGACCCGGTGTGGAGGTCGAGGCCGACGAACGCCGCCGCCGCGCACAGGGCGCCCGCCAGGTAGAAGAGGAGGAACTCCCGCGGCCCGTACATGACCTCCAGCGTCCGCCCGAACCAGTAGAGGGCGATCATGTTGAGCAGGATGTGGAAGACCGAGTACCGGTCGTGGCAGAAGGCGTGCGTCAGGAGCCGCCACACCTGCCCCTGCATGACCTTGCCGGTGTCGAGTTCGAGCCACTCCTGCACAACCGACGTCCGCTGCGTGGCCCGCACCATCTCCAGAATCTCGGCCTCGGTGGGGGGCTGGTCCTTGCGGGCCGCCATCCGCTCCATGAACTCCTTCTCCGTCAGCTGGGGTGGGCGGACGATGAACACCTGGAGCAGGAACACCACGACGTTGAGGATGATGACGGACTTGACGACCGACGCCCCCTCGAACCCCCAGGGCGACGTGTTCAGCTCCCGGTAGTAGTCCCGGCTGTAGAGCCCCATGAACGCCTCGGTCGAGCGGGGTGCCGGTGCGCCCGTCGCGCGGGGGAGGTTGCTGCACCGGGTGGTGGCGACTTTAACCCGCGGGAGAGCGAGCCGCTACCACTTTCCCAGGCCCGGACGCCGGTCGCCGCGTGCGGCCGTCCGCCCCCCCGGGCGACCCCGACCGGCTTTCTCGGTTTTCGCGTATGGGTTCCGCCGCGGCCCGGATCAGGATGGGTGAATTCCCCACGCCGAGGCTCGCATGGCGCGCCCCCCCGCTCCCCCGCCTCCTCGCCGCCGCGACCCCCGCCGGCGACGCCGCCACGGACGCGGAACTCCTCCGCCGGTTCGTCCGCGAGGCGGACGGCCCCGCGTTCGAGTTGGTCGTCCGCCGGCACGCCCCGGCGGTGTGGGCGGCCTGCCGGCGCATCCTGCCGGAGGCCGACGCCGAGGACGCCTTCCAGGCGGCGTTCCTGGTGCTCGCGCGGAAGGCCGGGGCCGTGCGCGGGGCGAGCGCCGGGGGCTGGCTCCACCGCGTCGCGGTGACGGCCGCGCTGAAGCGCAAGGCCGCCGGCCATCGCCACCCGGTCGCTGACGAGGCACCCGCGCAGGCGGCGGACCCGTCGCCGTCCCCGCCGGACGCCGCGACCCGCGAGGAACTCGCCGCGGCGGTCCACGAGGAGCTGGCGCGACTCCCCGACCGCTACCGGCTGCCGGTGGTGCTGTGCGACCTGGAGGGGGAAACCCAGCCCGCCGCCGCGGCCCGGCTCGGCTGGCCGGTCGGGAGCGTGGCCGGTCGGCTGAGCCGCGCCCGCGCCCTCCTCCGCGACCGCCTCACCCGCCGCGGCTTCGCCCCGGCCGGGTCGGTACTCGTCCTTCCGCTGGTCGCCGTCCCCGGCCGGGTCGTGACCGCCGCCGTCGCCGCCGCGACGGGGGCGGCACCCCCGGCCGCCCCCGTTTCCCTCCTCGTGACCGGAGTGCTGTCCGCCATGCGTACCGCAAAGCTGAAGGTGGTCGGGGTGGCTCTCGTTTCCGCCGGGCTGGTCGTTTCCGCCGGGTTCGGCGCCTATGCCGCGGTGGCTCAGCCCGTACCGACCCCGCAGGGGCCGCCGGCGGCGAAGGCCGACCCGCCGGCCGACCCGGGGGGCGGTGGGGAGTGGCTCGCGGACAGCCTCCGCGGGAAGGTGCCGAGTGCGTTCCCGGACGTCGTCCCGCCGAAGCTCGGCGGCGACTTCGTCGCCGGCTTCCCGACCCTGTTGGGCCGCGGGTCGCTCCGGATCGAGCCCGCGGACGGCACCTACCAGCGGCTGCTGAAGGCCAAGATCGAGCAGTACCGCCAGCACGTCACGCGGCTCCAGCTGCGGATGGAGGTCGGGCAGTTCCAGTCGGCCGAGTACTACGGGCTGACCCAGATCAGCGAGGAGGTGCGGGCCACCGTAGCGGAGCTCTGGCGGAACGACCCGCGGGTGCTGGACGCCTGGCTGGTGGACCTCGTCCGGCTGGCGAAGTCGATCGAACTCTACGCCGGCGCCCGCGTGCGGGCCGGCACGGACCCGCCCCAGCAGCTGAACGCCGCCGTGGCCCACCGCCTGTCGATGGAGGCGGCGCTGTGGAAGCACCGCAACCCGGGCCGCGCCCCCTGACGGAGGGCGGGCGCGGCCCGTTCGCCTCCCGTCAGGGGGAAGCGGGAAAAAATCCGCCGACTCGGACTGCCGTCGGCCCGATCCCTATGAATAACGGGATGACGGCCGCCCGCATCAGTCGGCGGGACGCCGCACCACTACCCTGAAGACCGGAGGTCCCTGCTCGTGCCGCACGTCGTCACCGCCAACTGCAACGACTGCAAGTACACCGACTGTTGCGTGGTGTGCCCGGTGGAGTGCTTCTACCAAGACGAGAAGATGCTCTACATCGACCCGCAGGACTGCATCGACTGCGAGGCGTGCGTCCCCGAGTGCCCGGTCGAGGCCATCTACTCCGAGTCGAACGTCCCGGGCCAGTGGCAGAGCTACATCCAGCTCAACGCCGACAAGACGGCGGCGCTGAAGGGCTCCGGCGGCCACATCACCGAGAAGTCGGACCCCCTCGAAGGCCCGGACTGCTCGGCGAAGAAGTAGTGCGGGTGCGAGTGTGGGTGTGAGTGGAAACCGGTGGTCGGTGCCCGGCCTGCCCCCTTAACATGGGCAGGCGGCCCCGCCCGCCGGTTCGGCTTTTTATCGTCCCTCACACCCACACTCACACCGTCCCGATGACCGGCCTCCTCCTGATCCAACTCGGCACCCCGGACGCCCCAACGTACCGCGGGCTGTTCCCGTACCTCCGCCAGTTCCTCTCGGACCGGCGGGTGATCGAGGCGCCCCGGGCGGTGTGGCTGCCACTCCTGTACGGGTTCATCCTGCCGTTCCGCAGCGGGTCGTCGGCCGCGAAGTACCGCCGCATCTGGAGCCCGGACACCGGCTCGCCGCTCCTCCACTACACGAAGCGGCAGACTGAACTCCTTCAGCAACAGTTCCCGGACGTGCCGGTGCGGTTCGGGATGATGGTCGGCAACCCGCCGGTGCGCGAGGCGGTGCGGGAGTTGGTCGCGGCCGGGGTGGACCGGCTGGTGGCGCTGCCGATGTTCCCGCAGTACTCGGCCACCACGACCGCCAGCGCCACCGACGCCCTGTTCGGGGCGCTGATGCGGGAGCGCTGCGTCCCCGCGGTGCGGGTGGTGCCGCCGTACTACGCCCACCCCGCCTACCTGGACGCCCTCGAAGCCAACTACCGCGACGACGTGGCCGCCCTGGGGTGGGAGCCGGAGCATGTGGTCATCAGCTTCCACGGTCTTCCGCAGTCCTACGCCGACCGCGGCGACCCCTACCCGGCCCAGGCGGTCCGCACGACGGAGGAGATCGTGCGGCGGATGGGCTGGCCGCGGGACTACTGGACGCAGACCTACCAGTCCCGGTTCGGCCGGGCCGAGTGGCTCCGGCCGTACACGGACGACGTGCTGGCAGCCCTGGCGAAGAAGGGCGTCAGGCGGGTGTACGTGATGCTCCCGGGGTTCACCGCCGACTGCCTGGAGACGATCGACGAGATCGGGCACGAGAGTCGGGAGGTGTTCGAGCACGCCGGCGGGGAGAAGCTGCACAACGGGCGCTGCCTGAACGACCACCCGCGCTGGGTCGAGGCGATGGCGCAGATCGTCCGCGACGAGTCATCCAGCTGGCTGTGAGCCGGTCAGCCACGCCTCGGCCGCGGCGGGGTCGCGGAGCACGTTGGCCTCGAACCCGGCCGTCTCGAAGAAGACCGCCATCATCCGCGCGAGGCCGAACCGGAGCGGGTCGGTGGCGACCACCACACACCGGCCGGAGAGTGCAGCTCGGTGGGTCGCGGCGATCCCGGCCACGCCACGCAGCTCGTCCGCGGACCGGCTCGACGTCGAGTCGCGGAGGTCGAACATCAGGTGCCACGGCAGCCCGGGGGTGGCGACCGCGACCGCCTCGAACCCCGCCCGCAACACCGCCGATGTCTCGGCGAAGTCCACGTCCCCGGTCGGGACGAACCGGAGGATGCCGTCGGCGAAGTGGTACGTAAGTCCCAACGGAGAAACCGGGCGAGGGGCGTCGGGAGTTGATGTATCTCAGGATACTCGTGCTTCGTCCGCCGGGCTCCGCGAAAACACAGAAATTGTCCATCACGTCACCGCTATCGCAACTCCACCGGGGCTTCCACCCCGTTGACCCCCACCCGGACCACAACCACGATCACCCGCCCGCCCGCCCGCCGGACCTGCGCGCGGACCGTCGTCACGGGAAGGTCGTCGGCGTCCGTAAACCAGATGACGAAGTCGGGGGACGGTTCGAGGGCCGCCCGGATGCCGGCGAGGTGATCCCCCCGCCCGGCAGGGTTGTGACCGGCCAGGGCCGCTGACACGCCCGCCGAGGCGTCCGGTCCGACCCACCCGGGCGGGCCGACCACCTCTGCCGTCCCCGCGTAGACCACGACCCGAACCCGAGCGGTCGCGGGCTGGAGTGCCAGGGTGGCGGCGACCGCGCCCCGGGCGGCGTCGAATCTCCCCCATTCACCCATGCTGCCGGACCCGTCTAGCAGGTAGACGACCCGCTGCCCGGCCGCCAGCGCCCCGTGGACCGGCCGCGCGGCGGGCTGCGGCGGGCGGGCCTCGGCGGCAGCCACCGGCCGCAGGGCCGGGTCAACGGTCGGGGTGGCAGGCACCGCCCCACGCACCCGGGCGAGGAGTTCCGGGGGCAGCGCAGCCGGCACCGCGACTGCCCGGGCCAGCGGGGGAGCCGGAGAGGGTGGAGGGGAAGCCGAAGGCGGTGCAGCGGGCGCCGGCGGGGGGGACGTCGCAGGTGCTGGCGCCGGCGGAGGTGGCTCGGTGGGGGCCGGCGGCTCGGGTTCGGGTAAGGGCTCGGGCGGCCGGTCCTGGACGGGTGGGGTGAGGATGGGGGTAGGTTCAGGCCGTGAGATCGGGTCGGACCGGACTGCCACCCGCATGTCGATCTGCGGCCGGGTGGGGGGCTCGGGCGTGCCGGTGGGCCGCCGGGCGGCGGCCACGACCGCGATCAGGGCGAGGGCGTGGACCCCGGCCGACACCGCCACCGCCCGCCGTCCGTTGCGCATGGGTAGCTCCCCGCTACCCGGCCATACCCGCCCCGGGGGCAGAAGGGAACACGAAACTCTCGAACCGCTCGCCAGCCTACTGGTCCGCGGCTACGGACCTAGCTCGGGGGCGGCAGGAACGCCGTCCCGTCCACCGGGGTGAGCCTCAGTACCGAGGGGTCGGGGAGAACCCGCACCACCACCGCCGTGACGTTGTCGCTCCCGCCGGCCGCGTTCGCGTCGGCCACCAGGGAGCGGGCCGTCGCCTCGGCCGACTCGGCGCGCGCGAGGGCGGCGGTGATGGCGGCCGCGTCGAGGTACTTGCTCACGCCGTCGGTGCAGAACAGCAGCACGTCCCCGGATTGAAGAGCCACCTTCAGCACGTCCACCTCGCTCTCCGGCGACCCCGCCCCCACGCACCGCATGAGGGCGTGGCCCCACCGCGACCCCGCGGCCTGTTCGGGCGTGAGCAACCCGCGGTCCACCATCCGCTGCGCGACCGTGTGGTCGGTCGTCAGCTGGCGCGCCTCGCCATTGCGGAACAGGTAGCACCGGCTGTCCCCCACGTGGACCACGTACAGGCGGGGCCAGAGCAGGTAGCCGAGGGTGAGCGTCGTGCCCATGTCCTCGTACCCGCTCGCGGCGGCCGCCGTCTCGACCTCCTGCTGACAGGCCCGGAGTGCTGCCCGCAACTGCTGCTCCAGATCATTGTCCCCGTCGGACTGGAGGCAGAAGAACCAGGGCATGGTGTGGAGGACGTACCGGGCGATCGTCTCCACGACGATGCTGCTGGCAATCTCCCCGCCGGCCTGCCCGCCGAGTCCGTCCGCCACGAGGAACAGCTTCCCCTGCTCCTGCCCGCCGAGTGGGCCGTATAGTTCGTGCGGGAGCGACGTGGACTGGACGTGCAGCGCCTTTTGCAGGTGCGCGACGAGGAACTGGTCCTCGTTCCGGGCGCGGACCCGGCCGGTGTCGGTGAGCCCGAAGCAGTCGAACACGACACCCACGCGACGCTCCTCCCGGAAGGTGTGAACAACGATTGAGCAACTCAGGTGCCGGTCCGACGTCAGCTGACGATGGCGGCTTCCGGATAGCGGTTGCGCAGGGCGGCCAGGTCGGTGGCGTCGAGTTTGTTGTTAGACACGTCGAGGTAATACAGGTTGAGGTGTGATGCGGTGGCGAGGAGTTTCGCCCCTCCCGCGCCGATGTGGTTGCCTGCCAGCCCCAGCCAGCGCAGCCCCGCCGCCTCCGGCTTGCGGACGATCTCCCGGATCCCGTCCGGCCCGAGCTGTTGGCCGGACAGGTCGAGAACCCGCAGCCGGGACCACGGCGTGACCCAGCCAATGTCGAGCATGGTCAGCGGCCCGGGGCCGGGGAAGGTCCAGCCCAGGTGGAGTTCCTCGACGGCCGCGAGCGCCCGGCTGGCGAGCACGCGCTGGAGTTCTCCCGACAGAAGACGGACGCCGGAGACGTTTAGTTTCCTGAAACGGCGGTGGGTCGCGGCCGTCAGTCCGTTGGCGAGGGCGGGGCCGAGGTTGGGGATGCTCGACAGGTCGAGGGCGACGAGCCCGGGAAGGTGCTGGGAGGCCAGAAACCGGCTCAACCACTCGGGCGGCACGCGGAGGTCGGCGAAGACGAGTTCCGCCACGCCTTCCAGCTGGGGGCACTCGACCACCGTCTCGAACTCGACCGAGGCCGTTAGGTTGGCGTGCCGGAGGTCGAGCGCGGCGAGTTGGGCGAGTCGGGGGGACGAGAGCGCGACTTCGATGGGGGCGTCGTCGATCTGGGCCATGCCACGGAGGAGTTGTACGCGGCGAAGCGGTTCGGCCGCGCAGACTCCTTCAAGGCCGGTTTCGAGGAGCGTGGCGTGCAGCCCGACCTCGTCGACGAACCCGCGCTCGAACCCGTACCAGCTGACGGCCTCGCTGAGGTGGGCCGTCCACGTCTCCCCGTACTCCGCGAGTAGCTGCTTGGCCGTCGCCGCGGCGGTGCGGGCGGTGGGGCTGTGCGGCTCGGCCCGCGCCGCCTCGACCTGGGCACGCACGAATGCCGCCCGCTCGGCCTGTCCGGCGTCCTCGCACCAGTCGGCGTAGACCAGCCGGGGGGTGTCATCGTCCGGGTGGGCGAGGACGGCCGCCCGCAGTGCCTCCTCGTCGGTCATGGCGTCGGACCCAGCAACACGACCTCGGCGTCCGGGAACAGGTCTGCGATCTCGTCCCGCTTGCGGAACAGACTCGGATTGTACGACAGGTTCAGGTACCACAGCCGGCGGCCGGCCGGGGATGCCGCCAGCGTGCGCAGCCCGGCCAGCGTGTACCCGCTCTCGGCGAGGGTCAGCCGACGGAGCGCCGGGAACGAGGCCGCGGCCAGCAGGGTCAGCCCTTCGTCCCCCACGTCCCGGCCGACGAGGGCGAGGTCGGTCAGACTCGGCCACGCCCCGGCCGCGAGTGCTTCGGCGTAGGCCAGCCCCTCGGTCCGGCTCCGGTCGTAACCCGTCGGGTGGCCGTGTTCCTCGTCTATCAGCATCGGGGCGGTCAGGTTGAGCGACCCCAGCCCGGCCGCGTGCGGGCTGGTCGCCAGCGACCGAACCCCCGCCGGCCCGACCCCGGTCCCGCCCAGGTCGAGGATCCGCAGCCGGGCCAGGTCCGGGCACGCGGCCAGCTGTTCGACGTGCGCCGTGGTGATCCCCTCGTTCTCGGTGAGCCGGAGTTCGGCGAGGGCCGTCAGCTGGGGGAGGAGTTTCGGCAGGGCCGCGGGCTGGAACCCGTTCCGCCCGCCGAGCGACAGTCCGCGGAGGCTCCCCAGGTGCGGCGACTTCCCGAGCTGGTCGAGCGCCCGGGCGTCGAGTTCCGACCCGTCGAGCGCGAGCCGCGCCACCCGGGCGAGGTGGGGGCAGCGGAACAGCTCGGCCGGCTTCACGGTCCCGCTGGCCGCGGTGAGGGTGACGAACTTGACCGAGCGGACCGGGTCGTCGTCGAAGAACCGCCCGCCCTCGGCCACGAACCGCTTCGAGAAGACGGTGACGTGACCGATTAGCCCGCGCTCGTAGTCCCACGCCTTGACCCGCCCGGTGAGGTGTTTCGCCCATGGGTGGGTTTTCTTGTCCCCGAGCCGGTCGGCCGCGGCGTGGAGCGCGGTCCAGCGGTCGCGGAACCCCCGCCACTCGGGCGACCACGGCTCCGCCCGCCCCATGCCGCAGTGGGCGCGGATGAACTCGGCCCGGAGGGCGTCGGCCGGGTCACCGGTGTCATCGAGGTAGTCGGCGAACACCAGCCGGGGGGTGTCGTCGTCCGGGGCCGCCAGTACCGCGGCGTACAGCGCCTCGCGCTCGGTCACGGCCGGTCCTCTAGGCAAACCGGGGCGTCATCGGCCCCCGGCGTCGTCGGTCATGAGTCGTGTGTGCGGGCAGGCCTTGCGGAGCGGGCCGAGGTCGTCCGACCGGATCGGGTTCGAGCAGAAGTCGATCTCGACCAGCGACCGGAGCAGCGGGTTGGCCGCGAACGCCGGGACGGCCGAGGGGTAGATGCGGTTTCCGCGCAGCCCGAGCCGCCGCAGCCCCGGCCAGGCGTAGGCCGCCGCGAACACCTCCGCCCCCCGCTTGCGGAGTTCCTGCGCCCGGAAGTCGAGTTCCTTCAGCCCGCGCAGGTGCGGCGAGGCGGCGAGGGTGACGGCCCCCGGGCCGCGGAGCGGGGGGCCGGCCGCGTCCACCCCGTGGCAGATCCGCAGCACTTCCAGCCCGGAAACCCGAGGGGATGCGGCCAGCTCCGCGAGCCCGTCCGGGCCGACCGCGGTGTTCGACAGGTCTAACGCCCGCAGCCGGGCGACTCCGGCGGACCCGGCCAGGGCGGCGAGTTCGGCGTCCCCCACCTTCGGGTTCCCGTCGAGGTCGAGTTTGGTGAGGGCGGCTGCCGTGAGTTGGAGCAGCGCCATCAGTCCTGCGACCCCGAGCCCCGACTTCTCGACCCGGAGTTCGCGCAACCCGCCCAGGTGAGGCGAGCCCGCCAGGGTGGCGGCGAAGTCGTCGTTCACCGGGGTGCCGACGAGGTGGGCGGTGTGGAGCCGGGCCAGGAGGGGCGAGGCGGCCATCTCCGCCGCCGAGACCCCGCCCCGCCCGCCGGTCATGTCGGCGAACTTGACGGCCCGGACCGGCTGGGCGGCGAACAGGTGCGCGCCGTCCGAGAGAAACCGCTTGGCGTAGCAGGTCACCCGTTCGACAAACCCGCGGGCGTAGGTATTACCCTTCTCCAGGGTGATCCCCTCCGTGCCGGCTGCCCACTCCTTCACGTAGTGGGACGCGACCGGTTCGGTGGCTCGGAGGAGGCGGTCGTATTCGATCGACCACGGCTCGGCGCGGGCCAGGGCGATCTGGTTGCGGATGAAGCGGGCGCGGACGGCGTCGGCGCGGGCGCCGGTGTCGTCGAGGAAGTCGGCGTAGACCAGCCGGGGCGTGTCGTCGTCCGGTGCGGCCAGCACCGCGGCGTACAGGGCGACGCGGTCGCTCACGGGCGGGGCTCCGGGTCCGCGGCGACTACGTACACGTCGCTCCCGCCGTGCCGCGACGACACGAAGGCGATCCGCCGGCCGTCCGGGCTCCACGCCGGGCTGGTGTCCTGTGCCGGGTGGGCGGTCAGGTTCCGCAGGCCGGTGCCGTCGGCGTTAACTAGCCAGATGTCGAAGTTGCCGGTGCGGTGCGAGGCGAAGGCGATCCGCTTGCCGTCCGGGCTCCACGCCGGCCAGGCGTCCAGGCCGTCGCCGTCGGTCAGCTTGCGGGCTCCGGTGCCGTCGGCGTTCATGACGAACACTTTCTGCCGGCCGGTCCGCCCGCTCACGAAGGCGATCCGCTTGCCGTCCGGGCTCCAGGCCGGGTGGAGGTCGTAGGCCACTTCCGTCGTCAGCCGCTGGACGTCCTTCCCCTCCAGGTTGACCGTGTACAGCTCCGGGTTCTTGTCCCGGGTGGACACCCACAGCACCCGCCGGCCGTCCGGCGACCAGCGCGGCGACTCCTCGAACGCTTTGTGGGGGACGAGCACCCTGTCGTCGGAGCCGTCGGCGGCACAGTGGTTGATCTGGAGTTTCCCGTCGGTCCCCTGGAGGCGGTCGTACACGTAGACGACCCGCTTCCCGTCCGGCGACCAGTGGCCGTCGAAGTGCGGCTCGTCGTGCTGGGGGAGGAGGCGCTTCGGGTCGGTGCCGTCGGCCGCCGTCGTCCACAGAGCCATCTTCCCCTGGTGGATGCGGGTGAACAGCAGCCGGGCGCCGTCCGGTGACCACTGGAGGTTCTGGCGGAAGCTGCCGTCGGTCGTGAGGCGGACGGGGTCGGCAGCGGTCGCGGGGGCGGCGGCGATGAGGGCGGCGGCAAGTGCAAGGCGGGGGAGCATGAAGAATCCTCGGGGGCCGTTGTCGTCGGCCGTCCGTCGGAGGCGTGAGCTATTTCCGCGCTACCCGCCATGCTACCATACCAGAGGGGTGCGCAACCGGATTCGCCGCGCAAGTCGGCCCGGTTCGTGCGTCCCCGGTAGGAGGCCGTTCGCCGCCGGCACGTCGGTCGGCGGGCCGGCTCCGCAGGAGGTTGACCCCATGATCCGCCTCGCAGCTTGCGTCCTCGTCCTCGCCGGGTCGGCCGTCGCCGCCCGCGCCGGGGAACTGGACAAGGAAGCGCCCCGCCCGGCCGCGCCCGTCCCGGCCGTTGCCGCCGCCCCAGGTGGCACCGAACTCGACCAGGAGTCGCCCACCGCCGCCCACCGCTACCGCGGCGGCTGGGGCTACGGCGGCTTCTACGGGTACGGCGGCTACCGCCCGTACTACGGCGGCTTCTACAGCAGCTACTCCTACCGGCCGTACTACGGCGGGTACGGCTACGGTTACGGTTACCGGCCGTACTACGGTGGGTTCGGCTACGGCTATGGCTACCAGCCGGTGTCGATCGGGTTCAGCGTCGGGTACGGCTACCGGTCGTTCTACGGCCCCGGCCCGGGCTACTGCTGGTGACCCGTTTGGTCGGGCGTCCCGCCGCCCGACCCTCCCCTCCGCCCTTCGCCCGACCCGACGCACCACCATGAGCCGCACCCACGCCCTCCTCGTCGGGCCGGTCCTCGCCCTCGCCGCCGTGGTCGCGTCGGCCGACCCGCCGGTCGTGTCGCGGCCCGCCAACGCCGACGAGACGCGCCGCACCCTCGGCCTCCTCCCCGACTACGCCGCTCCGGTTGGCCTCGGCACCGTGACGGTCGCCGTCCTCGACACCGGGTTCGCCGGCGTGGACGGCAAACGCCCGTACCTCCCGGCCAACGCCACCGTCGTCGAACACTACCCGGCCGACTTCGTGCAGCGGAACAAGCTCGGCGACCCGGCCTTCCAGCGGCCGTTCGCCCCGGGTGATGCGCACGGCCGGCTCATGGCCCAGCTCGTGTGGGCGACCGCCGGGGGCCGGCCCGAGGGGCCGCGGTTCCTCCTACTCAACGCCAACGGGCCGACCCTGTTCCGCCGGGCCGTCCGCTACGCCGTCGAGGCCAAGGCGGACGTGATCTTGTTCAGCGGCACGTTCGAGGGCGCGGGGAACTACGACGGCCGGGGGCCGGTCAACGCCGCGGTGGACGAGGCCGTGGCCGCCGGAATCCTGTGGGTGAACGCGGCCGGCAACAGTGGCGCGAAGGTGTACAACGGGCCGGTGGACGTCGGCCCGGACGGCTACGTCCGCTTCCGCGGCACGCCCCTGCCGAGCGCCCTCCGCTTCACCAACCGGTTCGACGAGAGCGCGGTCACCATCACGCTCACCTGGAACGACTACCGCGACGCCGAGGACGCCGGCACCGAGAAGGATCTGGATCTGGTCGTCGAGGACGCCCGCGGCAAGGTGGTGGGCGAGAGCAAGCTGGTGCAGGTGCCGGCGGCGAAGGCCGCCGGCGAGGGCGAGACACGCAACCCCCGCGAACGGCTGGTGCTGGTCGACCTCCCGGCCGTCGCCGCCGGGCAGGAGTACCGCATCCGGGTGAAGGCGAAGAACGGCCCGTTCGGCCCGCGCGACCGGCTCCGGGTACTGGTCGCCCCGGCACGCGACACCCCGTTCACCGACCCGGCCACCGGCAAGACCGCCTTCCCGGTCGAGCTCCTCGACGCCAGCCCCGGGGGCGAACTCTACCCCCCGGCCGACCACCCCGGCGTCCTGACCGTCGGCGACACGTCACGCTCGTCGGCGGTCGGCCCGACGGCCGACGGGCGGGTGAAGCCGGACGTGGTCCTCCCGGCCGGCGTGGCCCGGTTCACCGGGGGCGACGAGTCGGCCGGGTCGTCGAACGCGGCGGCCTACTTCGCCGGGGTTCTCGCCGTGCTGCGGGCGCGGGAGCCGGCCCTGACGACCGCCCACGTCCGCAGCTGGGTACGCCGGCTGGATCTGGCGGCCGGGCGGGTGGACGGCGCGACCGGCGTGGCGCAGGGGCTGCCGGCGCCCTTCCCGGTCGGGCGGCCGGTGCCGCCCCCGCCGTTCCCCACGGGGCAACCCATCCCGACCAACCTGAGGGGGATGACGGCCGGCCCGGGCGGCATCTTCCTCAGCCCGAACCAGGAGCGGGCGTTCCGCCACGCCGACCTGGCCCTGCAAGACCCCCGCCGCCCGCTAAACGCCGGTGGGATCGTCGTCTCGACCCCGGCCGGGACGTTCACCGTCCAACGCGGCACCCGCCCGCTGGTTGGCTACGTGCCGCCTGGGCCTCCGGGGGCGACCGGCACCCCGCCGCCCCAGCCCGCCGGCGGGGTGCCGGTCGCCCGGGCGCAGGCTCCGGACGACCCCGGCCCGACCCGCCGACCGCCCCCGCCGCACGCGAACTGGACGACGCCGACCCCGCGCCAGCTGGCCGACCTCGTCAGCCGGCCGTGACTGGGGCGGGGCGAGGAAGGGCTGAACGGGTCCAGACTATCCCCGAGAGCTACGGCTCTGCCCGCGTGGCGCGTTGGCCTTGACCCGCGGCCGGGTTCCGGTCACCGTATCGGGCATGGCCGACTTCCGCACGCACATCACGGTGTCCGGCGTCCTCGGCGTCGCGGTCGGGGCGGCGGCCGTCCAGCCGTTCGGGTTCCCGGTCGAGACCGCCGTCCTGGCCGCCGCCCTCACCACCGTCGGCGGGATGCTCCCCGACCTCGACAGCGACTCCGGCGTCCCCGTCCGCGAGCTGTTCTCGCTCGCCGCCGTCATGGCCCCGCTGGTCATGATCCCCCGGCTGATCCAGATGGGCCTCACCCGCGAGGGCGTGTTGGCCAGCATGCTGTTCGGGTATGTCCTCATCCGCTACTGGCTGCGGGCCGTCTTCAAGCGGCTGACCGTCCACCGCGGCATGTTCCACAGCATCCCGGCCATGCTCGTCTCCGGGCTGGTCGTGTACCTCGGCTACCACTCCGACCACCTCCCCACCCGCGTCCTGTTCGGGGCCGGGGTGATGGCCGGGTTCCTGTCGCACCTGCTCCTCGACGAGCTGTACTCGGTGGACCTCCGCGGGCTGCGGGTCCGGCTGAACAAGTTCGCCGGCAGCGCCGTCAAGCTGTTCTCCCCGTCCGTCCCGGGGACGGCGACCTGCTACGCCATCCTCGGCGCGCTCCTCTACCTTGCCTACCTGGACTACACGCACGCCCAGCCGGCCGTTCCGGCCCGGGACTGGTAGCTGCGGTCGTTGAAGGCGGCCCCCGGCGCTGGTAAGGTGGGGGAATTATTCCCCGCCGGGCGGCCGGCGTTCGTTCCTTCAACCGACGGCTGTTGGCATGTCCCTCCCGCTCGACGCCTCCGGGATCGGCCAGCTGGCGATCAAGCTCAACCTCGCCAGCGAGGCCCAGGTCCGCGAACTCCTGTACGAACTCGACGACCCCAACGCTCCCGCCGACGACCTGCTCCGGCTGATGGAGCGGAAGGGCGTGCTCACCCCCTGGCAGGGGGGCAAGGTCCGCAAGGGCGACCTCGACGGCTACTTCCTCGGCGGCTACCGGCTGCTGTACAAGATCGCCTCCGGGAGCTTCGGCCGCGTCTACCGCGGCGACGACCCGCGGAGCGGGCAGGTGGTGGCGGTGAAGGTGCTCCGCCACAAGTGGACGATGGACAAGCAGAAGGTGGAACTGTTCCTCCGCGAGGGCAAGCTGGGGATGACCCTCCGGCACCCGAACGTGGTGTCCATGCTGAACGTCGGCCAGGACAGCAAGACCGGCCAATTCTTCCTGGTGATGGAGTTCGTCGAGGGGGGGAACCTCCGCGACATCATCACCATCCGCAAGAAGATCGGCATCGACGAGGCTCTGCGGATCATGGAGGAGTGCTCCAGCGGCCTGGCCGGCGCCTACGCCAAGGGGCTCACCCACCGCGACATCAAGCCGACCAACATCCTGATCGCCTCCCAGGGGGTGGCGAAGCTCGTGGACTTCGGGCTCGCCGAGATCAGCGCCGCCAGCGGGTCGGTGTCCCTCCAGCGGCAAGCCGAGAAGGACGACGACGTGGCGGTGGACCGGACGGTGGACTACGCCGGCCTGGAGAAGGCGACCGGGATGAAGCCCGGGGACGTGCGGAGTGACATCTACTTCCTGGGTACGGTGCTGTACGAAATGGTGACCGGCGAGCCGCTCATGCCGGTGACCAAGGACAAGAACGCCCGGATGGCCGCCCGCCGCTACCAGGAGGTGGAGGACTCGCTGGCGCGGGGCGGCCCCGCCCACGGCCTCCCCGGCGAACTCCAGGGGCTCATCGCCAAGATGGTGGCCTACGAGCCGACCCGCCGGTTCCAGACGCCGGCCGAGCTGGTGGCGGCGGTCCAAGAGTGCCGGGCCAAGCTCGGCGGGACGGCCGTGCTGAGGGTCCGCTCGCGCACGGCCGAGGGGCCGCACACCCTGTTCGCCGTCGAGCAGAACGCCAAGCTCCAGGACGCCTTCCGGGAGAAGTTCAAGGCCCACGGCTACCGGGTGCTGATGTCGATCGACCCGGCCCAGGCTCTCAAGCGGTTCCAGCAGCAGCCGTACCACGCCCTGATCGTGGACGCCGGGACGGTCGGCGAGGACGGCGTCGAGGCGTACAGCCGGGTGCTGCGCGAGGCCGACACCGTCGGGGTGGACGTGGGCGCGATCCTGATCCTCAACGAGGAGCAGGCCAACCTCGCCCACCGGGCCAAGCAGCACAAGCGCGGGGTGGTGATGGTCCGCCCGGTGACGATGAAACAGCTGATCGAGAAGGTGTACGAACTGGCCCCGCCCCCTGCCGCCACGCCCTCGGAGTGACAAGCGGTGGGCGCGGGACGGGAGATGCCGCGTCCGCCGGGTCGGTTTTCCGTCTCCACGGCCTGTCACCCGTCACCCCGCCGGAGCCCCCGTGACCTTGACCATTCGCCCGGCGACCCCGGCCGACGCCCCGGTCGTGGCCGCCTTCAACGTGGCACTGGCCCGCGAGTCCGAATCGAAGGAGCTCGACCCGGTTCTCCTGACGGCCGGGGTGGGGGCCGTGCTGGCGGACCCGAGCAAGGGCGTGTACACCCTGGCGGAGTCGGGCGGCGAGGTGGTCGGCCAGATGATGCTGACCTACGAGTGGAGCGACTGGCGCAACGGCTGGTTCTGGTGGGTGCAGAGCGTGTACGTCCGCCCGGACGCCCGCCGCGGCGGGGTGTTCCGCGCCCTCTTCGCCGACACCCTGGCCCGGGCCGCGGCCGACCCCGGGGTGATCGGCGTCCGGCTGTACATGGAGCCCGGCAACGACCACGCCCGGGCGACGTACCGCGCGCTCGGCCTGGTCGAGGCCGGGTACGAGGTGTTCGAGCTGTACCCCCTCCCGGGCCGGGCCGCGGGAACCACCCGGTCCACCCCCGGTTGATCCGTCGCCCCACGGGCGTGACGGGAGGGGGAGAACCGTTATCACCGCCTCCCCTGGGGGCGACGGGTCACCGCGAGCCGGGATTAGGGGTAGTGGTCCGGACGGGATTCAGTGGGCGGGCGTCCCGCCAAGATTCAGGGCCGCGGACTACTCGTGACCGTTCTGCCGCCCGGCTATGTCCGGTCCGGCCTCGGTCATCCCGCCGCCGGGTTGAAGGCGCGGGCGATGCGGACCATCCCGCCGAAGAACAGGCACAGCACCGACAACATGCCGGCGGCGGCCAGCGTCTCCTGCTGGCCCAGGAACGCCAGCACCTCCGCCGACCACGCCACCTTCGGCTTCTTCGGCACACCGTCCCTGCTGATGAGCCGCATCTCGTCCTCCCGCGGTCGTACCACCGACTCCGGGAGGCGCTCCTCCCGCTCCGGCGCCGTCCCGTCGGGCAAGTTCACCTCGTAGGGCGTGTCGTCGTCGTCCGGGTCGGGCCGGCGGCGGGCGGCAGGCTCGGTGACCACCTCAGCCCGCACCCGGGTCCGGGCCGGCTTAGGCGGGTCGTCCGCGAAACGCACTTCGTACCCGGTCAGCGGCCCCTCGTCCGGCGTCTCGATCGGCGGCAGCTCGCTCGGCTGGCGGAAGCCCTCTTGCTCCTCCTCCGCTCCGGCCTGGGGGGCGGCCTGCACCGGGGGGAGGTCGTCCCGCGGCGCCTTCTTCTTGCGGCGCGTGAGCCGCGACTTCGTGAACATCAGGACGAACGCCAGCCGGCCGAGGAGCCGGGCGTACCCGTACAGGCTCAGCACCAGGAGCGGGCAGCCGGCCAGGAGCCAGGGCATTCCGTTGGCGAGGAACACGGCGTAGAAGCCGAGCCCGACGCCCGCCAGCGGGATCAGGCTGAGGGCGAAGAAGCCCGCCGTGACGGCCGGCTTCTGGAGGAGGCGGTCGAAGACGCCGGGGTGGAGCGGGAGCCAGACCGTCGGCCCGCTCAGCGACGACAGCTGACTGACCGGGTAGCACACCCACACGAACGCCAGCGGGACCACGTAGCTCATCAGCCCGGTCGCTCCCGCCGCCCGCGACACCGCGAGCGCCGGCCCCGCCCACACCCCGGCCAGCCAGAGGAGGTAGAAGACCTTCCAGAAGCCGTCGAGGATCGGCTCGGCGCCCCAGGTGATGTGCCTCGCCCCGGCGGCGGTGCTCTGGAGGACGGTGAGGTAGTGGTTGGCCGTGAACAGGGCGAACACGAACCCGAAGACGGCGCACCCGGCGAGGGCGGGAACGAAGATGATCGCTTCGGCCATAGGGGCGCTGCACCGGGCGGGTGGGGACCATCCTACCCGACGCCGGCCGGGCGGGTCCATCTCACGTCGGCGGGGGCGCCGCCCGCGGGCCCGCCGCAGCCGGTTCTACAATACCCGCTCCGCCTGCCCGGAGCCCCGCCATGACGCACCCCGCGATGGACCCCCCGCTGCTCACCCCGGACCTCCCCGGGTGCGGCGGGCGGATCAGGACGCGCGACGACGACTTCGAGGTCGAGGAAGTCCCCTCCTACGAGCCGTCCGGCAGCGGCGAGCACCTCTACCTCTGGGTCGAGAAGCGCGGGATGGCGCCCGAGTTCTTCGCCCGCACCCTCGCCCAGCGGCTCAACGTCCGCCCCGGCGACGTCGGCACGGCCGGCCTCAAGGACCGCCACGCCGTCACCCGGCAGTGGGTGTCCGTCCCCGCCACCTGCGAGGCCCGTCTGGCGCAGCTCGACGGCGACGGGGTCCGGCTCCTCAAGACCGGCCGGCACACCAACAAGCTCAAGCCCGGCCACCTCCGCGGCAACCGCTTCCGCATCCTCGTCCGTGGCGTCGACCGGGCTGCCGAACCGGTCGTGACCCAGGTGCTCGACCGCATCCGCACCCTCGGCCTGCCCAACTACTACGGCCCCCAGCGGTTCGGGCGCGGCGGCGGCACCGTCGAGCTCGGCTGGAAGTGCCTCGCCGGCACCGCCCCCCGGCGGCTCCGGCCGTTCCTGTACCGGTTCGCCCTGTCGGCGGTGCAGTCGCTTCTGTTCAACGACGTCCTCGCCCGCCGGCTGGCCGACGGGCTGTACCGCACCGTCCTCGACGGCGACGTGATGGCGAAGTGGCCGGCCGGGGGGCTGTTTGTGACCACCGACGTGGCTGCCGAGCAGGCCCGGTTCGACGCCCGCGAAACCGTGACCGCCGGCCCGATGTTCGGGAAGAAGACGTTCCCCGCGGCCGGGGTCTCGGCCGAGCGCGAGGCGGCGGTGCTGCGGGACCACGATCTCGGCCCGGCCGCGTTCGCGGGGTTCGGCAAGCTCCTCCTCGGCACCCGCCGGCACAACCTCGTCTACCTCGACGACCTCGCCGCCACCTGGCAGCCGGACGGCCTCCAGCTGACGTTCACCCTCCCGGCCGGGAGCTACGCCACGGTCCTGCTCCGCGAGGTGATGAAGACCCGCCTCGACGACCCCGACGACGAGTCGGACGACGACAACGAGGAGTAGTGCGAGACAGAAGACAGGGGGCGGGAGACCGTCAGCTGGGACTTTGGGCTCGGGCTTGAGCCCGGAGGGCGGCAAGTGCGTAGCCCGGGGTGCAACCCCGGGCGGCTGGGGAACTGACGGAGAATCACCCCACAAACGAAGAAGCCCGGGGGGACTCCCCGGGCTTCCGCGGCGGACCGGCGGCCGGTCACTTGATGAACAGCATCTCGCGGTAGGTCGGCAGCGGCCACAGGTCGTCGGCGACCATCGTCTCAAGCTTGTCCCCGAAGGTCCGCAGCTCGACCATCTTCGGGATCACGCTCTCCTTCATGTACTTGGCGTGGGCGAAGGCGTCGCCGTCCGGGTGGTGGTGCGTGGCCTCACACAGCACGGACGCCGCCGCCTGGAACTTGCCGAGCACCCCGGTCAGATCCTTCAGGTGCTCCAGCTGGGCGCCGTTGTCCACCCCGGCGGCCTTGGTGGCGTTCACCGCGGAGGCCACCTCGGACTGGTAGCGGAGGGCGGCCGGGAGGATCATCGTCTTGGCCATCATCACCATCATGTTGGCCTCGATGGAGACCTCCTTGACGTACTTCTCGCTGAAGATGAAGTAGCGGCTCTGGAGCTCCCGCTCGCTCAGCACCTTGTACTTGCCGAACAGCTCGACCGCGTCCTTGCGGATCAGCACCGGGAAGGCGTCCACCGAGCTCTTGAGGTTCGGCAGCCCGCGCTTCTCGGCCTCCTTGTGCCACTCCTCGCTGTACCCGTCGCCGTTGAACACGACCTTCTTCGACTCCTTCAGGATGCCCGGGAGGAGATCCTGGATGGCCTTGTTCAGATCCTTGCCGCCCTTGGTCGCGGCCTCGAGCTGGCCGGCGATGAAGTCGAGCGACTCGGCCACGATGGTGTTGAGCACCACGTTCGGCCCGCCGATCGAGAAGAACGAGCCGACCGCCCGGAACTCGAACTTGTTGCCGGTGAAGGCGAACGGGCTGGTCCGGTTCCGGTCGCCGGCGTCGCGCGGGAGCTTGGGCAGGATGCTGACGCCCACCTCCATCAGCCCGCCCTGCTTGGTGGACTTCAGGTCCGACCGCTCGAGCTGGTCCATCACGTCCTGGAGCTGGTCGCCCAGGAAGATGCTGATGATGGCCGGCGGCGCCTCGTTGGCCCCGAGCCGGTGGTCGTTGCCGGCGCTCGCCACGCTCACGCGCAGCAGCTCCGGGTACTTGGCGACGGCCCGGATGACCGCCACGCAGTAGACGAGGAACTGGGCGTTGTCGTGCGGGTTGTCGCCGGGGTTGAGGAGGTTCTCCCCGGTGTCGGTGGCCATGCTCCAGTTGTTGTGCTTGCCGCTCCCGTTGATGCCGGCGAACGGCTTCTCGTGGAGCAGGCAGGCCAGGCCGTACTTCTCGGCCGTCCGCCGGATCACGTCCATCGTCAGCTGGTTGTGGTCGGTGGCGAGGTTCGAGTCCTCGAAGATCGGGGCGATCTCGTACTGGCTCGGGGCCACCTCGTTGTGCCGGGTCTTCACCGGCACGCCCAGCTTGAACAGCTCGGCCTCGCAGTCGGCCATGCAGGCCAGCACCCGCTCCGGGATGGTGCCGAAGTACTGGTCTTCCAGTTCCTGGCCCTTCGGCGGCTTGGCGCCGAACACCGTCCGCCCGCAGTTGAGCAGGTCCGGCCGGGCGTACAGGAAGTTCTTGTCGATCAGGAAGTACTCCTGCTCCGGGCCGACGGTGGTGAACACCTTCTTGGCCTCGGTGTTCCCGAACAGCCGGAGGATGCGCAGCGCCTGGACCGACAGCGCCTCCATGCTCCGCAGCAGCGGCGTCTTCTTGTCGAGCGCCTCGCCGGTCCACGACACGAACACGGTCGGGATGACCAGGGTGGCGCCGTTCGGAGCCTCGCGGATGTAGGCGGGGCTGGTCGGATCCCAGCCGGTGTACCCGCGGGCCTCGAAGGTGGCGCGGATGCCGCCCGACGGGAACGAGCTGGCGTCCGGCTCGCCCTTGACGAGTTCCTTGCCGCTGAACTCGGCCAGGGCGGTGCCGGTGCCGGTGGGGCTGAGGAAGCTGTCGTGCTTCTCGGCCGTCAGCCCGGTCATCGGCTGGAACAGGTGGGTGTAGTGGGTGGCGCCGTGCTCGAGCGCCCAGTCCTTCATGGCGCTGGCGACGGCGTCGGCGACGGCCGGGTCGGTCAGCTGGGCGCCCTGCTTGATGGTCTTCTGCAACGCCTTGAAGACGGGCTTGGGGAGCCGGGCCTTCTGGACCTCCTCGCTGAACACGAGGGTGCCGAAGAGATCCTTCAGCGGGGCGGCCCGGAAGTCGAGCTGGTTCAGGTCGTACTCGGTGTTGGCGATCGCTTCGATGGCCTTCTGGCGCGCGGTTCCCATCGGTCGGAGACTCCTCGGCGGCGAGAGCGAGGGCGGGGGTGAAGAACGGACCCGGGCGTAACCGACCCGCGCCGCCGGGGGGACCGGCGGCGGTTGGGCTGGTGGGGAGAGGTTACCCGCGTTATAAGCCGGGGCCGGTCGGTGGCAAGGAGAAACCGCAACGAGGGCCGCGACATGCGCCGCATCGCCGTGATCAACCAGAAGGGCGGGGTCGGGAAGACGACCACCACGGTGAACCTCGCCGCCGCCCTGGCCGCCGCCGGCAAGCGGGTGTGCGTGCTGGACCTCGACCCGCAGGCCCACGCCAGCACCCACCTCGGCGCCGAGCCCGACGGCAAGACGCCCTCGCTGTACGATGTGCTCGTGGCGAGCACGCCGCTGGCCACCGTCCGCCGCGAGGTGGCCCCGAACCTGACGCTCTGCCCGTCGTCGATCGACCTGGCCGCGGCGGAGGTCGAGCTCGCCGGGATCGTCGGCCGGGAGGTCATCCTCCGCGAGGCTCTGGCGGCGGACGGGGAGCCGTTCGACTACGTCCTGATGGACTGCGGCCCGTCGCTCGGGGTGCTGACGCTCAACGCCTTGGCCGCGGCCGACGAGGTGTTCATCCCCCTCCAGCCGCACTTCTTCGCGCTGCACGGGCTGAGCAAGCTGCTCGAAACCACCGCCCTCGTCGCCCGCCGGATCAACCCGGGGGTGAAGGTGAGCGGGATCGTGATCTGCCTGTACGATGCGGCCACGAAGCTCGCCCAGGAGGTCGTGACCGACCTGAACGGCTTCCTGGCGCAGAGCCGGGCGGCGAACGTGCCGTGGGCCGGGGCGAAGGTGTTCGACACGCGCATCCGGCGGAACGTGAAGCTGGCCGAGTGCCCGAGCTACGGGAAGTCGATCTTCGCCTACGCCCCGCGGAGCCCGGGCGCGGCCGACTACGCCGCGCTGGCGAACGAGGTGCTGGGCGTGGCCCCGCCGGTGGTGGTCGGCCCGCTGAAGGTGGCCGTCGAGACGCCGGCAGCGGTCGTCGAGGCAGCGGCAGTCGTGATGCCCGTCGAGGCCGTGGAGGCCCGCATGGCCGGCGAGTTGCCGGCGGTGGCCTGAGTCACGGCCCGAGGTATAATCGGGCAGGAAGGTCGATCCACGATACGGCCCGGCCGGGTGTCATGCCCCGCCGGGCTCGCTCACTTCTTGGGGAACTGCCAGTTCTCGTCGAACAGCCCGGCCGCGACCACCTCGTAGGCGGCCGGGTCGCGGTCGGTGGGCGTGGGGCGGATGACGGCCCAGTCGCCGAGGCGGGGGTAGAGCAGGGCGTTCGTCCCCTTCAGGTCGGCCTCGCCGAAGGTGTGCCCGCTGTTGAGGACGACGTACCGGCCGGACTTCGGGTGCGGGTAGATCAGCACCGGGAGGTGCGTTGCCGCATCGTACTCTCGCCCGTTCACCATGAGCCTTTCCTTGGTCCAGGTGATCGGGAGGGACGGGAGTACCGCGGCGATCTTCGGGTTACTCTGCGGATCGCCGAACAGGACTTCGTTAGGGTGGGTTCCCTCGGGGTGTGGCCGACCCGACCGCGGGAGGGGGCCACGAAAGTATCGGTCCCAGAGAGCGGCGAATCGGGTGTCGGCGGCCTTGGCGTGGCGGTCGGTGGCCGCGTGCCAGCCGGTGGCGGACGGGGCGGTCACGGCGAACGAGCCGGCAAAGGCGTCGTCGATCGGCCCCTGGAGCCCGTGCCGCTTCTCCAAACGGGTGACCGGCTGACTCGCGGCCGTCGCCCACCCCCCGGCAGTCCTGACCAGTCGGACCGCCTGGCCCGGCTCGACCGTCAGGTCGGCGCCGTCGATCCGCACCCGACACGTCTGCTTCGGGTCGGCCGGCTTCAGGACCAGCCGGCGCACGTTCGCGGTCGTGCCCGTGACCGTGTTCCCTTCCCGCCGGACGTCCACGACCGCCCGCTCGTAGGTCGTCTGGAGAGCCTCGACCGTCGCCCAGCCGCAGGCTCCGTACCGCGGGGTGTAGGTGACGAACCGGACGTGGTCCGCCTCCGCCCGCCCGGGGCCGGCGTACTTCCGGTACTCGGCCTCGCACTTCGCCTGCCACTCCGGCGGCTGTTGGTGCTCCAGGCCGGGGGCGATCAGGTGCGTGAACCGCAGCTTTTCAGGGAACCCTTTCAGCGCGTTCTCGACGTTGTCGGCCGCGAGCTTCTGGCCGTCCTTCTCGCCCGAGTAGGCGACCACCGGCACGTTGAAGGCGTTCTCCGCGTACCGGACGGCGTCGTAGATGCGCAGGCACTTCTCCTGGTGGTCGGGGAGCGGGTTCGGGAGCTTGGCGATGTAGCCGTGCGTGCTGGTGAACCCGGCACCGGGGCCGATCGCGCAGAACGCCGACGGGTTGTGCAGGCCGATGTGCCAGGTGCCCGCCCCGCCCATCGAGAACCCGCGCAGGACGACCCGGGTCGCGTCCACCCGCGCGCCGCCGGCGAACGCGCCAGCTGCCTCGTACACGTCCCTCTCGCCCGCCCACCGGTACGCGTTGTTCCCGCGGCCGTAGGGTTCCAGTTGGACGTACCCGAGGTTCTTCGGCGCGAGCTTGGTCCGGTCGTGCTGGGCCAGGAATTTCGATTCGGTCAGTGCCCCGTCCCGGCCGTGCAGCACGACGTCGAGCCGCCACCGCCTGTTCGGGTCGGCGTTGTAATCGGCGGGGAGCAGCACCGCGTATGGCTGAACCGAGCCGTCGATCACCGACCGGTACGCCCGCGCCACCCAGCGGCCGGTCTCGTCCCGCCAGGGAGCCTTCCCGCCCTCCGCCTGGGTGGCCCGTTCGAGGCCGCGGTCGAGCGTGGTGAGAGCCCACTTCGGGCTGTCCTTGTGGAGCCACTCGTCGAAGCGGACGATGTTCTCGGCCGCCTTCAGGTACACCTCCACCTCGATCAGCACGTCGTCCGGGGTGTTCTTCGCCTTCAGCCCGGTCACCGCCTCCCGCAACTTCGCCGTCTTCTCGGCGATCACCTTTAGCGTCGCCTCGTCGGGCCGGGCGACCGGCGGCGGGGCGAATTTGTTCTTGTCGTTCTTCTTGTCGGCCTTCTGGCCCGGCGGCTGCCCCGGGAGCCCGGCGGCGGACAGCACGAGGGCCGCGGCAGCGAACAGGGCGGCGGCCGGGAGGGGTCGAGGCACAGCAGGCACCTGCGAGGGGGAATCGGCAGACCGACACGCTACCCCGCCGCGGGGCGGCGGGCAAGGGGCCGGCCGGGCGCGGGTGCGAGCAACTTCTTTCCGATCCGGCCTGCCGTGCTTGACCGCGGCGGTGCGGTTTGATCGAATTCGGAGAGAGAAATGCCCGGGTTCCTCGAATCTCGCCGCCCGAGGCCCGAACTCACAACCACCCTCCCTCTCCCGAGTCGCCCGATGACCATCACCCGCCGCCTCGCCGCCTGCCTGCTGGTTGCGGCCGTCGCCGCGCTCGGGTGTAACAAGAAACCTGCCCCCGCCCCGGCGGTCGCCGAGGGCGACGACGACGCCCCCCGGCCCCGGGCGAAGCCGAAGCGCGTCGTAGACCCGGACGCCCCGTTCCCGGGTGCTGAGCCCGAGGCTCCGAAGAAGAAGGCCGGCCCGGCCTGGGGCGAGGGGGTCGCGGCCGTCCCCCTCAAGCACGACTCCCGCGTCACCTTCGGCCCGCCCGGCTGCCCGGTCGTGGTTGTGGACCAGGACGTGTACGACCTGAAGACGTTCAAGGTCATCCGCCAACTCCCGGACGAGTACGAGCGGTACGCCCGCCGGGCTCTCACCGCGGACGGCCGGTACTTCGCCGTTACCGAGAAGGGGCACAACCAGGAGGACACCCAAACCTTCGTGTACGCTACCGACACCGGCGCGAAGGTGCTGACCGCCCCGCCCGCTGCCAAGGGGGCGTACGCCGACGTGGTCACCTTCTTCGGCAACACCCACCTCCTCCTCGGCGGCCGGCACGGGGCGGTCATCGACGTGTGGGACGTCGCTGGCGGGAAGAAGGTCGGCGCCCTGACCGCCCCGCACAACCAGGTCCGGGAGGACACCGTCGCGTTCGCCCCGGGCGGCAGTCACTTCGCCACCAACGCCCACAGCAAGGTCGTGGTGACCGAGACCAAGTCGAACCGCCAGGTCGGGGTGATGGCCGCGCCCGGGGACAAGCCCGGCGAGCGGGCGAAGGACGCCGACGGCACCTTCATCTACGCCTGGGCCAAGGGGATGGCGTTCTCCCCGGACGGGACCGAACTGGCCATGTTCTCGACCCACTCCGTCCCCCGGCTCCTGGTGTGGAACACGAAGGGCCAGCTGGTGGTCGATGCGCCGGTCCCGATGCCGCGGTTCGTGAGCCACGACAGCACGCTGGAGTGGCTCCCGGACGGGTCCGGCTGGCTGGTCAACGGCTACCTGTTCGACCGGGCCACGAAGCGCGTGCTGCTGAGCGTCCGGGTGCCGTTCGCCTCCAGCGTGCAGCCGCACTTGGCCGACCAGAATCGGGTGGTCGGCCTGCTGGGCGGGGACGAAAAATCCCTTCAGGCCGTGCCGATCCCGTGGGTGAAGATCAAGGCTGCGCTGAAGGCGGTGGAGGACAAGGCGGACGCCTACCTCGCCCCGGGCCGGCCGGTGGCTCTGGACCTCCGCCTCGAAGGGCTCCGCGGCGACGCCAACGAAACCCGCACCCTCCTGGGGCAGGCGCTGGCGAAGCGGCTGGCCCAGGACGGCATCCCGTTGGCGGCCCAGGCTCCCACGGTGCTACGGCTGTCCCTCTCCGAGCAGGCCGGCGAGGCGCTGGCGATCCGCGAGCGCCAGTCCCCGTTCGACCGGCAGGGGCGGGACACCGGCCGGAAGGCGACGGAGGCGAAGGGGGCGGCGGCGCTGGAACTGTGGGCCGCCGGGGAAACCGCCCCCCTCTGGCGGGGGCACCTGAAGGCGGTGTCGGGCAACAGCTTTAGCGAGGAGATCAACGACGCGACCCTGCGCAAGAGCATGCTGGAGGGGCTTGGCCGCCAACTGGACGGCCTGGAGGTGCCGTACTTTCTGCCCAAGGACCGCGCCACCCTGGCCCTCCCGGCGGTGATCGATTAGCCTGAAATGCCGATCTCCCCACGCCCCGGTCGGACACGCCGATGTCGCCTACCCGTTTCGCCCTTGGTGTCGCCCTCGCGTCCGCCGTCGTGCTGGGCTGCGGCAAGAAGCCGGACCCGGACGACACCCCCAACGGCGTCGCGGACAACTCTGACCCGCGCCCGCCCCGCCCGAAGCCGAAGCGGGTTGAGGATCTGGACGCCCCCTTCCCCCAGCCCGGGCCGGGGAGCGGGGCCGGCCCGACCGCAGCATTCCCCCAGCCCGGGGCCAGACCCGACGCCGACACCACACCGTTCCCGCAGCCGACGGTCAAGCCTCCCGCGTCGCCGAAGTGGACCCCGGACCCCGCCGCCCCCTTCCCGCCAGCTGGCGCCGGGAAGAAGCCCGGGGCCGCGCCGGCGTGGGGCGGGGACGCCACCACCATCCCGGTCAAGAGCGGCGACGAGGTCACGTTCGGTCCGCCCGGCTGCCCGGTCGTGGTCGTCGGCCCGGACGTCTACGACCTGAAGACCTTCCAGGTCGTCCGCCAACTGCCCGGGAAGCACGGGCGGCACGCCCGCCGCGCCCTCAGCCACGACGGTCGGTACTTCGCCGCCACCGAGAAGGGGCACAACCAGGAGGACACCCAGACCCATGTCTACGCCACCGACACCGGCACGAAGGTGCTGACGGTGCCGCCCGCGGCCAAGGGGGCGTATGCCGACGTGGTCGCGTTCTACGGCAACACCCACCTGCTCCTCGGCGGCCGGCACGGGCCGATCATCGAGGTGTGGGACATCGCCAAGGGGAAGAAGGTCGGCGGCCTGACCAGCCCGAACCGCCAGGTGCGGGAGGGTGACGTGGCGTTCACCCCGGACGGCAGCCACTTCGCCACGGTCGCCGGGGACCGGCTCATCGTCACCGGGACCAAGTCCACGAAGCAGGCGCAGATGGCCCCGCCGGGCGGCGGCGGGCCGCTCGGGGCGCGGGGCGTGTTCGCCTGGACCAAGGGGCTGGCGTTCTCCCCGGACGGGTCCGAGTTGGCCCTGTTCAGCACCCGGCCGACTCCCCGGCTGCTCGTCTGGAACCCGAAGGGGCAGCTCGTGGTGGACGCGGCCGTGCCGCTGCCCCGGTGGGTCGGCCCGAACGGCACCCTGCAGTGGCTACCGGACTCGTCCGGCTGGCTGGTGAACGGGTTCGTGTTCGACCGGGCGACGAAGCGGGTGTTGGTCGGCACCCGGGTTCCGCTCGGGGCAGCCACCACACCCCACCTGCTCGACCAGAATCGGCTGATCGGCGTGTTCGGGTCGTCCGGCACCCGGGAGCGTCTCCGAGTGGTGACGATCCCGTGGGACCGGGTGCGGACGTCGGTGCAGGCGATGGAGGCGAAGGCCGACGCCTTCTTGGCCCCGGGCCGCCCCGTCGCCCTCGACTTTCAGCTGACGGGGCTGCGGGGCGACGAGGCCGAGACGCGCAACCTGCTCGGCAAGGCTCTGGCCGCCCGGCTGAACCGCGACGGCCTCCCGGTCGCCGCCCAGGCCCAGACGGTCCTCCGCCTCCGACTGACCGAGAAGGCCGGCGACGTCCTGCCGATCGTGGAGCGGCAGTCGCCGTTCGACTTCAAGGGGCGCGACACCGGGCGGACGGCCACCGAGGTGAGCGGGGCGGCGGTGCTGGAACTGTGGGCCGCCGGGGAGGCCACCCCGCTGTGGCGCGACAGCCTGTCCGCCGGGTCGTCGCGGAGCTTCAGCGAGGAGATCAACGACGCCACCGTCCGCAAGAGCATGCTGGACAACCTCGGCCACCAGTTCGACCACGTCAACCTGCCGTACTTCGTGCCCAAGTCGAAGGACGTGCTGGCCCTCCCGGTGGTGCTGGACTGAGGCGGGGTAGGGGGTAATCGGTTGCTGGCGGCAGCGTAACCGGTTGGGGTTTGGCTCGGGGCTGGAGCCCGGAGGGCGGGGAGCGTGTAGCCCGGGGTGCGACCCCGGGCGGACGTCGGGCGAAGTCCGGGTGGCCTCGCCTTGCGTGACACCTCGCGCGACCCCTCTGCGGCGTCGCGGCGCTCGGGCCTTGGCCTCCGTGACACCGCGTCGGCCGCCCGGGGTTGCACCCCGGGCTACGCGCTCCCCGCCCTCCGGGCTCCAGCCCCAAACCCGAACACCAGCCGGCCGGTTCCGCCCCGGCCTGAATCGTGTACTAGTCTTCCGTCGTCGGCATCAACCCCGGCGGCGGAGGCGACCCGGTGAGTCGGCTGTTCCGGCCCGAGACGGCGTTCTTCCTGTTGATCCTTGTCCTGCTCCTGCTCGCCTTCCGCGAGCGCGGGTTCTACGACCCCGGCGCGCTCTGGCACGTCAAGGTCGGGGAACTCATCCTCGACCACGGCTTCCCCACCACCGACCCGTTCACCTACACCTTCGCCGGGCGGACGTGGGTGCCGCAGCAGTGGGGGGCCGAGGTGTTGATGGCCCTCGCCCACCGGGCCGGCGGGCTCGACGCCATGCTGCTGGGGTTCGCCGCCCTCGTGGCCGGACTGTTCACACTGATCTTCCGCCGCGCCCTGGAGGCGGGCATGGGGCCGCTCCTGGCCGGGCTGCTCGTCGGGGTGGCCCTGGTGGTCGGGGCGTTCCACTACTTCGTGCGCCCGCACATGGCCACGATCGCCCTGCTCGGCTGGACGATGATGTGCGTGGTCGACTTCGAGCGAGGCCGGTGTGGCCCGTGGCGGCTCGCCGGGCTGATCCCGCTGTACGTCCTCTGGACGAACCTCCACGGCGGCGTCCTCGGCGGGACGATGACGCTCGGGCTGGCCGTCGCCGGGTGGGGCGTGCTGTTCCTGGCCCGCCGGTGGGCGGGGGGCGTGAGCCCGTCCCCCGACTCTGCCCCCCCGTCCCCCATCACGACCTGGCGGACCGCGTTCCTCCTCGTCGGCATCGTCGCCGCGTGCGGGCTGACGCCGTTCGTCAACCCGTTCGGCATGGAGATGATCAACACCTGGCGGCGGATCGTCGGGTCGAAGGTGCTGCCGGAGGTCGTGAACGAACACATGCCGCTCGACCCGGCCTCGCCGCTGGGACTGACCGTGATCGGCTTCGGGGTGCTGTACCTGGCCCTCCTGCTCGGCACGCTGCCGAGGTTGCCGCGGGTGTCGTGGCTCGTCCCGCTGGCGTGGCTGGTGCTGAGCTTCAAGGGTATCCGCCAGGGGCCGCTGTTCGCCATCACCGCCGCGGTCGCGCTCGTCGACCTGTGGCCGCACACCGTCTGGCACCGGCTGCTCGTCACGTACGGCGACGGCTCGCTCGCCCGCGCCCCCGCGGGGCGGCCCGGGTGGGCGTGGGCGGCGGTGCCGGTCGCCGTCGTGCTGGCCGCGTTCACGCTCCAGGTGAAGGGGGTCGAGGCTCCGCTCGTCGGCCGCGGCTGGGCCCGGCTCGACCCGGACTTCATCCCCGTGGAGTTGACGGACGAGATGCGGGCCTACGCCGCCGCCGTGCCGGCCGGGACGCCCGTGTTCAACGACGCCAACCTCGGCGGGTACCTGATCTACCACACGCCGACGCTCAAGATCTTCATGGACGACCGCTGCGAGCTGTACGGCGACGACTGGATCCGCCACTACTCCGACACGCTGGGCAAGCCGCCGGCCGAGTTGGGGCCGGTGTTCGAGGGCTGGGCCGGGCGGTACGGGTTCCGCCGAGCAGTCGTGATGACCGACCCGACCGGCGAGGAGAAGCCGCCGATCGAGCAGTACCTCCTCGGCGCCCCGGACCGCTGGCGCGAGGTGGCCCGCGGCAAGCGGGCGGCGGTGTTCGAGCGCGTCGGCCCGTGACCGGCCGGTTTCCCGTCGGCCGGGTGGAGCCCCGGTCGACGGGACCGGTCACCCTGTCCGCCCACCCGATCGATCAATCCACTCCGGTTCTCGGTTCCGTCCCATCCACTGCACAGCCGCCGGTAGCGACACCGGTGTCGGCCGACTATAACGACGCCCGGTGCCCGTTCTCCCCCTCGCCCCGGGTTCGCGTTGATGGCTGTTCCGCTCGTCGGGATCATCATGGGCTCCCGGTCCGACTGGGAGACAATGCGGCACACCGCCGAACTGCTCGACGACCTGGGCGTGCCCTACGAGGCGAGGGTCGTGTCCGCCCACCGCACCCCGGACGTGCTGTTCGACTACGCCGAGCAGGCCGCCGGCCGGGGGCTGGAGGTGGTCGTGGCCGGGGCCGGCGGCGCCGCCCACCTGCCGGGGATGTGCGCGTCCAAGACCCACCTGCCGGTGATCGGCGTGCCGGTCGAGTCGGCGGTGCTGCGGGGGGTGGACTCGCTCCTGTCGATCGTCCAGATGCCGGGCGGAATCCCGGTGGGGACGATGGCCATCGGCAAGGCCGGGGCGAAGAACGCAGCCCTGTTCGCGGCCGCCATCCTGGCCAACAAGTACCCGCCGATCCGCCAGGCGCTCCAGGAGTTCCGCGCCGCCCAGACCCAGGCGGTGGTGGACAGCCCCGACCCGCGGGCCTAGCGGCCCGCTGCGGCGGATCGGAGCTGGTGGGACCGGCGTCCCGCCGGTCCGAGCGCAACGACCGGCGGGACGCCGGTCCCACCAGCTCCGATGCCACGGGTCGCTAGCGGTTGAACCGTCACGCCGTCCGGTCGTCACGTCTTCAAGTCCGACCAGACACCGGCGACCGCGACTTGAAGACCTCCCGACCGGAAGGCTTGAAGACCGACATGCGACTCGGCATCCTCGGCGGCGGGCAGCTCGGGCGGATGATCGCCCTTGCCGCGTACCCGCTCGGCGTCCGCCCCACCGTGCTCGACCCGACCGCCGAGGCGTGCGCCGGGCAGGTCTGCCCCCAGGTCCGCGGCGAGTTCGACGACTTCCGGGCGCTCTACGAACTGGCGCAGTCATCGGACGTGGTCACTTACGAGTTCGAGAACGTACCGGTCGAGTCGGCCCGGTGGCTGGCCGAACGGGTGCCGGTGTTCCCACCCCCGCGGGCGCTCGAAGTCTCCCAGGACCGCGTCGCCGAGAAGACGTTCTTTCACTCGCTCGGCATCCCGACCCCGCCGTTCGCCGCCGTCGAAACCCGCGCGGAGTTCGACGCGGCCGTCCGCGCCGTCGGCCTGCCGGCGGTCCTGAAGACGCGCCGGTTCGGGTACGACGGGAAGGGGCAGGCCGTGGTCCGCACGCCGGCCGACGCCGAGCGGGCCTGGCAGACCCTCGGCGGCCGGCCGCTCATCCTCGAAGGGTTCGTCCCGTTCGACCGCGAGCTGTCGATCCTGGCCGTCCGCGGGCGGGACGGGGCGATCGCCACCTACCCGCTGGTCGAGAACGAACACCGCGACGGCATCCTCCACCGGTCCGTGGCCCCGGCCGGCGACCTGGGTGAGGAACTCGGCGAGCGCGCGGCCGAGTACGCGGCCCGCATCCTCACCGAGCTCGACTACGTGGGGGTGCTGGCGGTCGAGTGGTTCCAGGACGGCCCCCGGCTGCTGGCGAACGAGATGGCCCCGCGGGTCCACAACTCGGGGCACTGGTCGATCGAGGGGGCGCACGTCAGCCAGTTCGAGAACCACGTCCGGGCGGCGTGCGGGCTGCCGCTCGGCCGGTGCGACGCGGCGGGGTGGTCGGCGATGTTCAACTTCATCGGCACCGTCCCGCCCGCCGCCGCCGTGCTGGCCCACCCCGAGGCCCACCTGCACCACTACGGCAAGGCCGACCGCCCCGGCCGGAAGGTCGGCCACGTCACCCTCCGGGCCGCCACCGCCGACGAGTTCGGCGAGAAGCTCCCCGCCTGGGCTCGGGCCTTTCCGAGAAGCGACGAATGACCCGCCATTCGTCATTCTCCGCCCGCCCCGGGTGCGATACGCTGAAGGCGCCCACCGGAGCCTCCTGATGCCGCGGTATCTGTTCGCCGCCGTCGTCGTCGCACTCGGCCTCGCCGCCGCGCCCGCCCAGCCGGGCGGCCCGGGCGCCGCGTCCGATGCGGACGTGCTGAAGTCGGTCGGCCTCGACCCCACCGACGGGGCCGCGCTGGTCGGCTACCTCAAGCTCCGCACCGCCTCCGAGGCGGACCGGGGCAAGCTGGACGAGCTGATCCGTCGGTTCGCGGCGGACAAGTTCGACGACCGGCTGGCCGCCGCCGCCGCCGTGGAGCGGCTCGGCACGCTGGCCATCACCCCGCTCCGCAAGGCGGCCGAGGGCAAGGGCGTCGACCCCGAAGTCGCCTACCGGGCCGGACTGGTGCTGAAGCGCATCCAGACGGTGGACCACGCCCGGGTGTCGGCGGCCGCGGTCCGCGGGGTGGTGAAGCTCCAGCCCGCCGGGGCCGCCGCCGCCCTCCTCGGCTTCCTCCCCCTGGCCGACGGCGACGGTGTGGCGGACGACATCCGTGCCGCCCTGGTGGCCCTGGCGGTCCGGGACGGACGGGCCGACCCGGACCTGGTCGCCGGGCTCGCCGACGAGTCGGCCCTGCGCCGCGCCGCGTGTTACGTGGCCCTCGTCGAGGGCGGGCCGGCCGACCAGCGCGTCCGCATCCCGGACGCCTTTCCCAAGGTGAAGGAGGCCGTCCGCCGCGACCCGGACCCCGAGGCGAAGTTCCGCGGGCTGTGGGTGCTGGCGCGCACCACCCGGGAGAAGGAGTTCGTCCCCGACCTGATCGGTATGGCCCCGACCCTCCCCCGCGGCCGGCTCTGGCAGCTCGAAGACTTCCTCCTCCGGCTGGCCGGCGAGCATCCGCCCGGGGGGCGGTTCGGGCGGACCCCGGAGGCCGTGGCCAAGGCCCGCGACGCCTGGGCGGCGTGGTGGGCGCGGGGCGGGGTGGACCTGGGCAAGGCCGACCTCACCCCCCGGGTGCAGGGGTACACCGACCTCCTCCTGCACGACCCGGCGTTCGGGCGGACGACGGTGGCCGGCCTCGGCCCCGACCTGAGGGAGGAGTGGCGGCTGGGCAACGGCGCCCCGCAGGCGATCCCCTACGACATGCGCGTCCTCCCCAACGGCCTGCTGCTACTGGCCGAGCAGAACAACGGCCGGGTGACGGAGCGGGACCGGGCCGGGAACGTCCTGCGGGCGCACAACATCCTCCAGCCGATCGGGGTCGAGCTGTTGCCGAACGGGAACTGGCTGGTGATCGGTCGGTCTAGTATTAACGAGATCCGCCCGGGGGCACCGGCCGGGGTGGTGGTCCGGACGTACAGCCGGCCGGTCACCCCTCAGACCGGAAACGGGTTCGACATCGTGACCGGGCGCCGGCTGCCGAACGGCGAGACGCTGTTCGTCACCTCCACCGCGCAGGGGCCGAACTGTTACCGGCTGGACGACCAGCTGCGGCTCGTGGGGCAGCCCCTCACCCTCGGCCGGTTCACGAACGGCGTCATGGCCGGGATCGACGTCACCCCGGGCGGGAAGCTCCTGGTGACCCACCAGAAGCAGGTGGTCGAGTACGACCTGAAGGACGGGAAGTCGGTGTGGACCTACGACCAGGACTTCGTCACCTCGGTCCAGCGGCTGCCGAACGGCAACACCCTTCTCTCGACGGTGAACGCCAACCGGGCGTTCGAGGTGACCCCGGACCGGGAGATCGTGTGGGAGTACGCCTCCCCGGACGGGATGGGGATCGCCCGGATTCACCGCCGCTGAGCCCCGGTTACCCGCCGGGTACGGCCCACGCCCGCTTCAGCCGGTAAACCGCGACCCGCAGCCGGGGGTGGTCGCGGCCCACGACGGGTTCCGTCCCGCCGTACAGGTTCGGGATCGTCTGGGCCGCGAGTCGGTCGTCCCAGATAAACTCGGCGACCGGTTCCACGGCGTCGGCCGGCGGCACGACCTGAACCCACCCGGGGAACGGCCGGTAGAAGCCGTCCGGGTCGGGGAACAACGGGAATACGAGGTAGTCCCCCGCGGCCAGCTCCGCACGCCCGGCGACGGCCGGCACCATCCCGGCCCGCTCGCAGTAAAACTGAAAGCCCCAGTGCCCGACGTACCACGCCCGCGCCCCGGCGGGGACGACCGCCGCCGCGCGCTCGGCGAGCGCCTTCTCGGGGAGCGCATCGTAGGCGTCGAGCGCGGCGGCCAGTAGCCCCACACCTACGCCGAACGGCACCACCCAGCGCGGCGGTCGGCTGTGCCGCGTGCGACTCACCACCCGCGCCGAGAGGACGCCGAGGGCCAGCGTGACGCCGATGACCCGGCGGGCGGCCGGGAACGGCGTCATGGCGAAGTAACCGGCCAGCTCGATCAGCACCCACCCGACCACGAACCAGCTGGCGGCGTTCCAGCGCAGCGGCCGGCGCCGGTTCCAACGGACCAGCAGTCGGAGGGCCGCCGCCAGGGCGGTCAACAGCACCACCGCCCCGGTCGTGCGCCAGACCAGCGTCGGCAGGGTCAGCTTCGGGTGACCGGCTTCCTTCCCCGGCACCAGCACCGCGTCCGCCGCCGGCGTGACGGCCACCAGCCCGACCCCGATGACCCACGCCACCACCACCGCGGCGACGAGCGGGCGCGACGCCCCGACCGCCCGCTGGGCGTACACCGCGACCCCCACCGCGAGGAGGCCGAGATGCCCGGCCAGGGGTGCCGCTAGCTCGAACTTGTCTGCGAACCAGCCCTGCTCGGACGCCCTCTGGTCCGCCAGGTGGTGCAGGAAGTGCGAGGTGCCATACCTGGCGGACAACGCTGCCTCCCAGGCGGCGAAGCCGGCGAGTGCCGACCCGACGGCCACGACCGCGAGCCCGATCCGCCGGTGCGTCAGTCCGTACCAGCCCATAACAGCGGGGGCGATGAGGGCGCTGTACTTCGTCTGCATGGCCAGCGCCGCCAGCAGCCCGGCGGCCACGGCAAGCCCCCAGCTGGTGCGGTCGGCCGCCCGCGCGAACACCGCCAGAGCCGTCAGCCCGAGGGCGACGGCGGGGATGTCGAGCATCAGGTTGACCATCGGCAGCACGGCCGGCGACAGCACGATGAGCGGCAGGGCTTCCGCTCCCCCCGCAAACCGGCGGAGGAGGTCGCGGACGGCCCAGGCGAGTAGCCAGATGGCGGGAAAGAGCCACAACTTCAGGAGGGCGGGCTCGACGCCCACGAGCCGCACGCCGAGGGCCAACCAGTAGGGCAGGACCGGTGGACAGAGAATGTCCATCGCCGGCTCGGGCTCATCGTACCAGTACACCTCGAAGCCGTAGGGGTCGGTCGGGGCGGCGGCGACGTGGGCGGCGAAGGCGAGGTAGGCGGTGTCGTCCACCGCCACCGGCTTGACCGCGTTGGCCGCCGTGACGAGGAGGGCGAGTGCGACCGGGGAGGTCAACCAACGTAACAGCAAGGCGAAACCTCGGGGCCACCCGGGCGGGTGGTCTGGGTTCCCGCCGTACCGGCTGCTAAAATACGCCAGTCGGGCACGGATTCCACCACCCCGGAAGGTCCACCGTTGACGGACGGCCCCGCCGCTCACCGCCCGCCCCCCGTTCCCGGCCGGGCACTCCACGCCTACCTCCTCGGCCGGCTGGACTTCGACGCGCTCCTCTCCCTCCAACGGCGGCTCGTCTATGACGTCGGCGGCGACCGCGACGCCGGCGCCGTGGTCGTCTGCGACCACCCGCCCGGGATCACCGTCGGCCGCGAGGGGAGCCGGGCGCACGTCCGCCCCGAGCCCGAGGAACTGACCGCCCGTGGCTGGCCCGTCCGCTGGGTCGCCCGCGGCGGCGGCGTGCTGCTCCACCTCCCGGGGCAGGTCGCGTGCTACCCGGTGATCCCGCTCGACCGGCTGAACCTCACCCCGGCCGCCTACCTCGCCGAGTTGCAGTCGATCGTCGTGAACCTGCTCGCCGGCTACGACCTCCGCGCCGAGCCCGACCCGGATGTCCCCGGGGTGCGGGTCCACGGCCGGCGGGTGGCGCACGTCGGCGTCGCCGTCCGCGGCGGGGTGTCGTCGTTCGGGTTAGTGCTGAATGTCGATCCCGACCTGGAGCCGTTTCGTGCCGTCCACTGCGACGGCGACCCGGTCCCGATGACGTCCGTGCAGCGGGAGACCCCCGCCCGGGTGCGCATCGCGGCCGTGCGGCAACGGCTGGTCGAGGCGGTCGCGGCCCGGTTCGGGTTCGCCCGCGTGTCCCTGTTCCACACCCACCCGGGGCTCGCCCCCCGGCCCGCGAGCCATGCAAGCGCTACCGGTACTCGATAGCCCCCCGCCCCGCCCGGCGGCCGGCGGCGGCCGGCTCCCGGCCTGGCTCAAGCGGCCTCTGCCGAAGGGGAACGGCAACTTCTTCACGCAGACGCTGCTCGACGACCTCGGGCTGGAGACGGTCTGCGAGAACGCCAAGTGCCCGAACCGGCCCGAGTGCTGGAGCCGGCGGACGGCCACGTTCATGGTGCTCGGCAACGTTTGCACCCGCCCGTGCGGCTTCTGCTCCGTGCCGAAGGGGCAGCCGCTCCACGTCGAGCACGACGAGCCCGAACGCCTCGCCGAGGCGGCGGCCCGGCTGGGGCTGCGGCACGTCGTCATCACGTCGGTGACGCGCGACGACCTGCCGGACGGCGGGGCCGCCCACTTCGCCGAGTGCGTGCGGGCGGTCAGGCGGCGGATGCCCGCGGCGGCGGTCGAGGTGCTGACGCCCGACTTCCAGGGCGACCCGGCCGCGATCGACGCCGTGGTCGAGGCCGGCCCGGAGGTGTTCAACCACAACATCGAGACGGTGCCCCGGCTGTACCGCGTCGCCCGCGGCCGGGCCGAGTACCGCCGCAGCCTCGACCTGCTCGACCGGGTGAAGCGGACCGCCCCCGGGATGGTGACCAAGGCCGGGCTGATGCTTGGGGTCGGGGAGACGATCGACGAACTGTTCGACGTGCTGGCCGACCTGCGGGCGATCCGCTGCGACGTGGTCACGCTCGGGCAGTACCTCGCGCCGACGTACAAGCATAGCATCCCGGTGGCCCGGTACGTGCCGCCGGAGGAGTTCGACGACCTCGCGGCCAAGGCCCGGCTGCTGGGCTTTTCGCAGGTCGTGGCCGGGCCGTTCGTGCGGTCCAGTTACCACGCCGACGAGATGGTGCCGACCCGTGCCGCGAGTGCCGATCCCGCTCCCTGACCTGGGCGCCCCGCGGGCCGTGCTGAGCCTGTGGTACGCCCGCCCCGGCGACCGCGTGTTCGCCGGCGACCGCGTGGCCGAGGTGCTCATCCCCGGCGCCACCGTGGACGTGCCGGCCCCGGCCGGCGGCCTGCTGGTGAGCCAGACCGTGCTGGCCAACGACCCGCTCGCCCCCGGACAGGTGTTGGGGGAGATCGAGGCCGAGTAATTAAGAAGGTAAAATGTAAAAGGCAAAATGAAAGCAAGTTGGATCGGGCCGCCGTCCATTTTTGCATTTTCACTTTTACATTTTAAATTGCCCTCATGCCCCGACCCGCGTTCATCTCGCTCGACGGCCCCGACGGGACGGGCAAGTCCACCCAGCACGGGCTGCTCGTGGACTGGCTGGCCGCGCAGAAGATCCCCGTCACCGCCTGCACCGACCCCGGCGGCACCGCCCTGGGGCAACAGCTGAGGCAGCTCGTGCTGTTCGGGCGGGAGCACCACATCGCCCTGCCCGCGGAAGCCTTCCTGTTCATGGCGTCGCGCGCCCAGCTGGTCGCGGAGGTGATCCGCCCGGCGCTGGAGCGCGGCGAGGTGGTCGTGTCCGACCGGTTCACCCTGGCGAACGTCGTCTACCAGGGCCACGCCGGCGGGCTCGACCCGAGGGAGTTGTGGGCGGTCGGCCGGGTCGCCACCGGCGGGCTCGACCCCGACCTGACGCTCGTGTTCGACGCCGACCTGGACGTCGCCCTCTCGCGCCGCACCCGCGCCGCCGACCGGCTGGAGGAGCGCGCCCGCGAGTACCAGGAGGCGGTGCGGCGCGGCTTTCTGTACGAGGCCGGGATGCGACCCGGCCCGTGCCAGATCATCGACGCCACCCCGGACCCGGCCGCGGTCCAACAGACCGTCCGCGCGAAGGTGACCCGGCTGCTGACGGATTTTGGGTGGAGCGTGTCCGAGTAGGAACAGCGGGTGCCCCGTGACACCGCGGAGGCGGCCCGGGGCGTTGCCCCGGGCTATCGTATCCCAGCCCTTCGGGCTGAAGAGGGGTGCTTGGTTTTCAGGCCAACGGACTGGGATACGATAGCCCGGGGCAACGCCCCGGGCCGCCTCCGCGGTGTCGCGGCCGCGTCAGCCCACTGATTTTCTGGTGTCTGAATGTCCTGGGACCGGATTCGCGGGCAGGCCGCCGCCCTCGCCAGCTTTCGGGCGGCCGTGGACCGCGGCCGGCTCGGGCAGGCGTACCTCCTCGTCGGCCCGGACGGGGTCGGGAAACGGCTGTTCGCCACCGAACTCGCCAAGTCGCTGTTGTGCGACAAGCCGCCCGGCCCGCTCGACGCCTGCGGCAGCTGTCCGAGCTGCGCCCAGGTCGCCGCCGGCACGCACCCGGACGTGTTCACGCTGGCCACGCCCGAGGGGAAGCACGAACTCCCGGTCGAGGAGATGCGCGGGTTCTGTGCCAGGATGGCCCTGAAACCCACCCGCGGCCGGCGGAAGGTCGGTATCGTCCTCGACGCCGACGACTTCAACGAGGAGTCCGCGAACGGCTTCCTCAAGACGCTCGAAGAGCCCGCCCCGGGCTCGCTCCTGCTCCTCCTCGCCACGGGCACGGACCAACAGCTGCCGACGATCCTGTCGCGCTGCCAGGTGGTCCGCTTCGCGCCGCTCGGCCCGGCCGACCTGCGGGCCGTCCTCGAAGCCGAGGGGGTGGCCACGGACCAACTCGACCGGCTGGTCCAGCTGGGCGGCGGGAGCGCCGGGCGGGCGCGGGCGCTCGCCGACGAGGCCGTGTGGGAGCTGCGGCGGAAGCTGGTGGAGGGGGTGACCGCCGGGCGGGTCAACTTCGGGGCGCTGGCCGAGGCGTGGCAGCGCTTCTACGAGGACGTCGGCAAGGACACGGCGGCCCAGCGGCTCCGCGTGTCGCTGGCGGTCGGCTTCCTCGTGGAGGTCGTGCGGAACGCCCTCCGCCTCAGCCTCGGGGCTGAGACGCCCGGCCTCGACGCGGACGAGACCCACCGCCTCCGCGGCTTCGCCGAGCGCCTCGGCCCGTCCCGGCTCGTCGAGTTGGCCGGCCACTGCGTCGAGGCCGACGCGCACGTCGCCCGGCGGGTGCAGCTCATCCTGGTGGTCGAGTCGGTGCTGGAGCACTTCGCCCGGGCGGCCCCGGCCCGCGCGTAGCCGGGGCCGCGCCCGCGGGCGGCGGTACAATCCCCCGCATGACACACGTCCTCACCTACGTCACCCTGGCCGCCGCGGCCGGGGCGTGCATCGCCCTCCAGGCGTCGGCCAACGGCAAGTTCCGGCAGAACATCGGCAGCCCGCTGTTCGCCACCTTCTTTTCCATCTGCGGCACCATCCTCACCGCCGGCGCCGCGATGGTGCTGATCCGCCCCTCGGCGCCGTCCGCCGACGCCCTCCGACAAACACCCTGGTGGAACTGGATTGGCGGCCCGCTGGGGGCGCTGATCGTGCTGGCCGGGGCGACGCTCGTGTCCGAACTCGGTGCGGCCCTGTTCATCGCCTCGGTGGTGGCGGGTCAGTTGCTCTGCTCGCTCCTGCTCGACCACTTCGCCTTGCTCGGCCTGCCCGAACAGCCGCTCACCCCCGGCCGGATGATCGGAGCCTTGTTGGTCGTGACCGGGGTGGTGTGCGTGAAGTACCTATAGGGCCGAACCCTATCCCGTCGGACCCGGCTACCGGACAGGAGCCGCGGCGGCCGATACAACCCACCCCATGAACCCGATCGACGACCTCTTCCGCCGCCTCCGGGCCGAGAACCGGCGGGCGTTCATGCCGTTCGTCACCGCCGGCGACCCGGACCTCGCCTTCACCCGCGACCTCCTCCCGGCCGTGGCCGAGGCCGGGGCCAACCTCATTGAGGTCGGCTTCCCGTTTTCCGACCCGATCGCCGACGGGCCGGTCATCCAGGCGTCCTACACCCGGGCGCTCACCCCCGGCCTGAAACTCGCCGACGTGTTTGCCGCCACCACCGCCGTCGCCGCCCGGCCGGGGTGGGACACGCCGATGGTGGCGATGGCCTCGTACTCGCTCGTATACAAACGCGGGCCGGAGGTGTTCATTGCCGCCGCCCGGGCCGCCGGGCTGAGCGGGGCTGTCGTCCCGGACCTACCGGTCGAGGAGGCCGCCGACCTGTCGAAGCTCGCCGCCGACCGCGACTTCAAGCTCGTCCTGCTCGTCACACCGACGACCTCGCCCGAGCGGGCCGAGAAGGTCGTAAAGGCGTGCGGTGGGTTCGTGTACGTGGTGAGCGTGGTCGGCATCACCGGCGAGCGCGACCGGCTGCCGGCTCAGCTGAGGGACATGCTGGCCCGGCTGCGGACGATGACGGACCTCCCGCTGTGCGTGGGGTTTGGGGTGAGCCGGCCGGACCACGTCCGCGAGTTGAAGGAACTGGCTGATGGAGTGATCGTCGGTAGCGCCCTGGTGAAGAAGCTGGAAGCCGCCGGGGGTGACCGGGCGAAGGCGCTGGCCGACGTGCGAACCCTCGTCGGCGAACTGAGCGGGGTGCTGAAGTAGTCAGCTCACGGCCCGGATGACACAGCGGTTCCGGCCCGTGTCCTTGGCTTCCCGGAGGGCCGTCGCGGCCGTTTTGTAGAGCTGGTCGTAGCCGACCGCCACGCCCAGCCCGGCCACGGCCAGGCCGATACTCACCGTGACGCGGATCGGCCGGTTGGTGTACTCGGTTTCGGCGGCCGCCACCCGCCCCCGCAGCCGCTCCCCCAGCACCAGGGCACCGGCAGCATCCGTCTCAGGCGCCACCACCATAAACTCCTCACCGCCGACCCGGCCGAGCGAGTCCGACCCGCGGACCGCGTCCGACAGCACTTTCGCCAGCCAGGCCAGGACGTGATCGCCGCCCGTCTGGAGGTGGGCGGTGTTGATCTCCTTGAAGTGGTCGGCGTCGATCAGAGCCAGGGTGAGTGGGGCCGGGAAGCGGGTCCGGCGGATGAGCTCCTTTCGCGCGATCAGGTCGATTGCCCGCCGGTTGGCGAGTCCGGTAAGCTGGTCCGTCAGGGCCATTTGCTCCAGAATCCGGTTCTTCTGCTGGAGCTGGGCCAGAGCGACTTCCAGTTCGCGGGTCCGGTCGGCCACCCGTTGTTCCAGGTCCAGATTCAACTTGCGGAGCTCGTCCAGCAGCTGTTCGTGGCTCCGTTCGAGGAGCAACGTCCGGGCCGCAGCCCGGAGGCATTGGAGAAGGTCTTCCGACCGCCACGGCTTCAACAGGAGGCGGTGGACCTGGGTGTGATTGATCGCGTCAACGGCGTCTTCGAGCCGGGCTGTGCCGCTGAGTAGCACACGCGAGGTCCGCGGGCTGTTGCGGCGGCACCAATCGAGCAGATTTAGGCCACTATCGTCTGGGAGGTTGAGGTCGGTCAGGAGGATGTCAACGGCCCGCTGTCCCACCACCCCACGGGCTTGCTCGACGGTGCAGGCGGTGAGCACTTCAAAGTCGTGGGCGAGTTGGGCCGCCAAGACGGCGAGGACGGCAGGGTCGTCGTCCACGGCGAGGACGGAACACTTATACCGAGTGACATTCATGAATAAATTCCGGCCCCACTTGACGTTCCGCCGGAGGCGGCGGCGGGACGCATATGCGTCTCAACGTATACCATTTCTGGCTCGTCGGGAACGCGGCCGGTGGCCAACTTTGTCCCTACCTACCTAAACGGGCTAAGCCATCTAGTCCGGGCAAAGTCCCGTATCTTCTCAATCTTGCAACCGAGGCATGAGTTCAGCCGGGTGGGGCGGAAAGAGGTAGTTCGGAAAAAGTTCCTGTTTCTCGGTCAGATTTCTTGAACCGTCCAGTCTGGGCGGTTAGAATCCGGTGCTGCTGGGGCTCCACCCCGGTTGCGAGCGCAACGGACGAACCGGCCCGACGGTTCGGCTGGAGCTGTCCCGCCCGACGGATCGCCCGACACTCACAGTGAGCCCGGGCCCGCCGAACGGTTGACGACTCTCGGTCGAACCGCCGATTTTTTTGCCCGCGCAGTCCCGGCCCATCACATCGGGCGGACCCGGGCCAGGCCGAGGGCGTCCGCTGGAGCCGCACCCCTCCGGTAACCGATACCGGAGTGTTCCGGGTGGCCACCCGGCCGGACCGTCCACGAACCTCATACCCGCAGGAAGGCCAGAGGCCGCCATGAAGACTGCCGCCACCAGGCGCAAGCGCTCCGGACAATCGGCCAAGGTCGCCGACTCCGGGCTGACGACGTTCTCGTCGGACCTGCTGACGCCGGAGGAAGAGCGGGAACTGCTGACCAGCTTCTGGGACTGCAAGAGCGAACTGGTTCGGGTGCTGCTGCGCCACTTCCCGGCCGAGCTGCGAGCCAGCCGCCCGCCGCTGGAGCCCTGGCCGATGGCCCAGTTCATCCGCGAGCACTGCACGGAGGAGCGCTGCGAGGTCGTCGCCATCCGCCGGCTCCACGACCGCTACGTCCACTTCAAGCACCGGCTGGCCAGCGCCAACATCCGGCTGGCCGCCCACGTGGCCAAGCGGTTCCGCCACCACTCGCTCGCCTACTCGGACCTGCTCCAGGAGGCCGTCTGCGGCCTGATGCAGGCCATCGACCGGTTCGACGTCAGCCACGGCACCCGGCTCGCCACCTACGCGACCTGGTGGATCCGCCAGACCCTCCAGATCGCCGTCGCCCGCCAGAGCCACCTCGTCAGCCTCAGCCCCCACCACCTCCAGGAACTCGGCCTCCTCCAGCAGGAGAGCGAGGCTCTGGCGCACGGCGGGAAGCACCTGCCCAGCCCGCAGGAGTTGGCCAGCCGGACCGGTAGCTCGCTCGAACACCTGACCCACCTCCAGACCGCCACCCGCACCCCGGTGAGCCTGAACGCCGTCCTCGACGACGACAGCGACTTCAAGCTCACCGAGGCCATGCCGGACACGGGCACGCTGGTGATGCAGGAGAACAACGAGCGGCAGGAAGCGCTCGGGTTCCTGATGGAAAACCTCCGCCCCCGGGAGCGGAAGGTGCTCGACCTACGCTTCGGGCTGACGGGCAACGGCACCCACAGCCTCCGCCAGATCGGCCATCTGCTGCGGATTTCCAAGGAGCGCGTCCGCCAGATCCAGAACCGGGCGCTGGAGAAGCTCCGGTCCAGTGCTGAGCGGGTCGGCTGGGAGCCGAACCTCCTGCTGGAGTAGTCGGTTCCAGTGCATGGGACGTGCCACGCGGGCGGCTCCGGCCGCCCGCGTTCGTTTCCCGACTACAGCCGCGCCGCTGCCTCTCGCACCTTCTGCACAGCTGGCACGAGCAGCCCGACCGCGCCGGGGTCGGGGTTCGTGACACTCAGGTCGCTGTACGACACCTTCCCGGCCCCGCCGCCACCGCCGGTCCCGTGGGCAGCCTCGTCGGCGGTGCGGAGAAGGCCAATCAAGCTGCTCTCGGCGGGGCCGGCCAGCACCGCTGACGGGAGGGTGCGGGCGTCCAGGGCTTCGACGGACGGGCGGAAGCGGAACATCGGTCCGGTCCTCGGTGGTGGTCGGGTCGCCGCGAAGGGGCGACCTCGTTGCCCATGTATGCCGAGGCGAGGCTTCGGGCGGACACCGGGGCGCGAAAACGTGACCGTCATCCTGGGAACCGACCGGTCAGTCTTTGCCGAACAGGGTGTCGTCGGTGCCGATGTCCCAGAGGATTTCCCGGTGGCGCAGGGCCGTGGCGACCGGATTCTCCCACGACGGCGCCGCGGTCACGGTCGGCGTGCGGGTTTCGACGTGCCCGTCGGCGAAGCACACGTTGGCGATCCCGTCGTGCCGGAAGTGGGCGTTCGGGTACTTCTGCGACGGGGCCGACAGGAACCAGTTCTCGATCAGCTTGTCGAACGGTGCGGCGTAGGGGGCGTTGGCCGAGTCGGCGAAGGCGATGGTGGCCGACGTGCCCCGCCGGTTGCTCACGGACACGATCGATTCGCCGGCCACGTCCCAGGTCGAGAACTGGTCGTTGTAGGCGTAGCTGGCGACCGGGATGTCGAACCGCAGCGTGAACCGGCCGGCGGTGAAGTTCGGGCACTGGATAATGGCCCGGTTCCCCTCCAGGAACGGGGACAGGATGCCCCGGCTCGGGTCCATCACCCGGGGGTCCGAGGTGTTGTTGGTGATCAGTCCGAACCAGTACAGGTCGTCGAACGTCTTCGTCGGCACGGACCTTCTGGACGAGACGACGAACTTGCCGCCGTTGGTGTCGGCGTGGTTGTGGAGAGCCAGGCCGAGCTGCTTCAGGCTGTTGGCACACTTGGCCCGGTTGGCGGCGGCGCGGACCTTCTGGACGGCGGGAAGGAGCAGGCCGATCAGCACGGCGATGATCGCAATCACCACCAGCAGCTCGATCAGCGTAAAGGCCGAACGGGACCGGTGGGCATAGGCGGACACGGGAACCTCCTGCCGGGTCGGGCAGAGGCCGTGGCTCCGGGGGCGTCGAGCGGGGCGGCGCGCACGTGACGGACGTGCGCGAAAGGAATGCCGTGCCCGCGCAGACGCCCGGTACCGGGGCGTCACGGCGATGGACACGACGGGCAGGTCTTCTGGCTCTCGGCTCCAACGGCCCGGCCGGCCTTCCCGGGAATAGTTGTTAGTTGTCAGTCGTCAGTGATCAGTCAGCACCTGCTCGGTTCGACTGAAAACTACCAACTGATAACTGACGACTCCCCAGTGGCAGTGTGGCCGGGCCTCGCCGATCACAGCGGCGGCCCCGCGCCGGACTTTCACCGGCTTCCCTCTTCGTCCCGCCGCACGCCGGGTGGCGCACGGTCGGGAACCTGTCGCGTGGGTGGAAGGATATGCGGCGGCCGGTCGGCGACAAGCAGGGCTACTCGACGGTGACGGTGGCGAGGCGGGCGGCCGCCTTCTCGCGCAGGGTTGGCGGGAGGGGGGCGTAGTTCCGCCGGCCGGCCAGATCCTGACCCTCGGCAGAGGTCGCCCACTTCAAGAAGGTCACCACCGCCCTGGCCCGGGCCTTGGACGCGTCGTCGCCGAGGTCCGGCTTCTGGTAGAGCACGGCGAAGCTCATCCCGGCAATCGGGTACGAGGCCGCGCCCGGGGCGTTGGTGAGGTTGTATGTCAGATCGTGGAGCGAGTACGGCGGCTCGGTCTGCTTCAGGTCGAGACTGGCGGCCGCGGCGGCGGTGATGCCCGCCAGGTCGGCGAGGACGTCCTTCCCGGCGGCGTTGCGGACCGAGCCGTACTTGGCCTTCTGGTCGAGGGCGTAGGTGAGCTCGATGTAGCCGACGGCGCCGGGGTTCTCCTTGACGTGCCCGGCCACGCCGTCGCTCTTTTGCTGGCGGATGCCGACCGTCTTCGGCCAGTTCGGGGCGGTGCTGGCGCCGACCGTCTTCTTGAACTCCGGGTCGACCTTCGACAGGTAGTCGGAGAAGATGAACGACGTGCCGCTCGGGTCGGACCGGTAGACCGGCTGGATCTCCAGGTCCGGGAGGGCGACGCCCGGGTTCAACTCCTTCAGCTTGTCGTCGTTCCACCGCTTGACCTTGCCGGTGAACACCTCGACCAGGAGCGGGCCGGTGAACTTGACCGGCTGGTCGACCCCGGGGAGGTTGTACATCGGCACCACGGCCCCGATCACGAGCGGGACGTGGACCACCTCGCCCCCGGTCTTCTGGGCCTCCGCCAGCTGGGCGGCGTTCATCGGGGCGTCGGAGCAGCCGAAGGCGGCCAGCTTCTTGGTCATCTGGCCGATCCCGGCCCCGGACCCCTTCCCCTGGTAGTTGATCCGCACCTTGTCCCCGGTCTTCTCCAGGAACTCGTTGGTCCAGACCTTCATGATCGGTTCGACGAAGGTGGCCCCCTCGGCGTTCACCTCGGCCGCGGGCAGCGCCTTGATGGCGCTCGCCAGCCCGGGGTCGATCGGGGTGCCGCTCCCGCCGGAGCCGCCGGAGTTGTCGGGCGGGATCGGCTTGCCGCACCCGGCGGCGAGCAGGACGGCGAGGGCCAAGGCGGCGGGAGGGGCGTGGCGCATCGGGTCGGCTCCGGCGGGAGTACGAGCGATCCCGGGAAGGGATACGGACGGGGGCGTCGGCAGCCAGTTGACGGGTTGTGAAGGTTGCGTGAAGCGGTGCCGGCCGGAACCGCCCGACGAGTGGTAGAATGGGGGTTTGATCTGCCCCCCGAGCCGCCTCCCATGTCCGACCCGCTCCGCCCCCTGACCCGCCCCGTCCGCAGCCGGCCGCGGACGTTCCGGCCGAACTACCTGTCGTTCGCCGGCACCTACCAGTGCAACCTGGCCTGTCCGCACTGCTGCGTCCCGATCGAGTGGACCGACCGCCTGCCGATCCCGGTGGCGCTGCGGTTCCTGGAGGAGTCGCACGCCGCCGGGATCGACGTACTCGGCTTCACGGGCGGCGAGCCGTTCCTGTACCCCGAGTTCCTGGCGGCCGTGACGCGCCGGGCGGCGGAGTTGGGGTTCCGGTTCGACAAGCTGATGTCGAACGGCGTGTGGTTCCGCGACGAGGCGCATCTGGAGGCCGTGCTGACCGAACTCCGCGACGCCGGGTTCGCGGGGAAGCTGGGGCTGAGCGTGGACAAGTTCCACGGCCTCGACCTGGACAAACTGGCGGCGTACTGCCGGGCGGGGCGGCGGGTGTTCGGCCGCGACAACGTGCTGTCGCTGAGTTACGCGAGCCGCGCCCCGGACAAGGGGCTGGAGCCGATCCGCCGGCTGGCGGCGGCGCTGGACGCGGTGGTGGAGTGGTCGGACCTGCTCGGTCGGTACATAGTGGTGAGCGACGACCTGACGATGACGGCGTGCTGGAACCACCTGGCGACGGTGGAGCGGGCGGAGGGGCTGCCGGGGAACCCGTGGGACGGGGGGTGGTTCGCGGAGGACTACTGCGAGGGGCCGGGGCAGGCGCTGATCGTGAACCCGCGGGGGGAGGTGAAGCCGTGCTGCGGGTTCGCGTCCGACCTGGACCAGCTGACGATCGGCAACGTCCACACGGACAGCGCCGAGGCGGTGATCCGCGCCGGCCGGGAGCACCCCTACGTGGGGAAGGTGTTCCGCGAGGGGCTGACGGCAATTCGTGAGGAGATCCTGTCCCGCGACCCGGACGCGCTGCCCGGGGAGACGACCAACCACTGCTACTTCTGCTGGTACGTGCTGACGCGGGGGTTGGCGGCAGGCGTGAACGGCGGCGGCGGCAAGGTCGGCGAGTGGACGGGCGACCGGCCGAACTTCACTGGGGAACTGATTCAGCTCGGGGTACGAAAATGACGGGTGATACGGCAAAGAAAATGCTAGACAGGAGCCGAGTGCACTGATTAATGTGACAAGCGTTGATGGGCGGGAGGGAAACCGATGAGGCCAGCTGCAAAACGGATTGTCCGTGCCGCTCTCGTGTCGCTCGTGCTCGTTCCACCGCCGCTGGTGCCACAAGCGGAGGCGTCACAACGCCCCCGTGCGGCAGCGGGAACAAGGCCAAGCCCGGGTGGCTTCCCGCGCCCGTCCCCGCGTGTCGAAGTCGGGAAGGCCGCCCGGTCCTCGCTCATGCTGCCATTTCAGGAGGAAATGAGTCGGCTTCTGTCTGACAGCATGAGTATGGCGACGGACTCTTCCCGGTCGAGTGTACTTGACCGCTACCCGCTCCACCCTGACCTGCTGTCCGACGCCGAGGAGGCGACCGTCACCAAGACGGCGAGGCAGATCATTGCGACCGCGCAGTCGATCCAGCGGGTGCTGGACCGGCACGGCGACGTACCCGTTGAATACTCGTCCGCCGTCCGCGCTCAGTCCGGGGCGCTTCAGGTCGCACTCCGGGGTGACACCCCCACGAGTGAGTCGATCGCCATCATCACCGCGGTGGCCGACGACCTGGAAGTGAAGAACCGTGCCGCGCTCGCAGACCCCACTTTTGCCTTCACGCCAGTCCGGGTCACCGTCCGAACGGTCGACGGGGCGGTGGAGAAGCGGGGGTACCGAGTTTACTACGTGGCAGAGGCACGGCTGGGCATTGAGGGGGAGCACGAGCCGTTCGACAAGGTCAGCGACCCCACCACGACCAAGGAATTGCCGGTCGGGAAGTATTACTTCTGGGTCTGTGACCCCGCGAACGGCCGACAAAGCCAGAAAGTCAAGATTACGATCGGCAGACCGTACCGAGAGGCGCAGAGCATCGATCTGCAAATCCCCACGCCTCCCCCTCCGGTTGCCCGGCCATGATCGTCACATTCGTGAAGGCCCACTGGAACAAGCTGGGGGGACTCGCAGTCTGGGGCGGAACGACCGTCAACAGTTGGTGCCGGGAGCCGCTCGCCGTACTCGAACAGGTCGTGAGGCCGTCGGTCGTCGACAGCCTCTACCTGGCTCTCCCCGTCGGAATCCTGGCCTACCCCCTCTGTCGGTATCAGTCCCGCCCCCACGCCGTGTACTGGCAGGTTTCCACGGTCGTGATCGTCGCCCTGGCCGTCGCGGCGTACCTTGCAAGCGAACATTTGCTGAAATGCTGGTCTTGCGAGTACGCGGATGGACGCATTCTTGTTGGCGTTGACTCGGAGTTGACGGAACATGCCAAGGCGTTCAAGGCCGCGAACCCGTCCGCGTCCGATCACGATCTCGTGATGAGCTACACGGGGCAAACCAGCCTCATCTGGAACCGGGGCTCGATCGACCGGCGGCGATTGACCCTGCAGATCCTGCACGCCGCGGTACTGCCGCTGGCGGCCGTCTCCTTGATCTGTGTGACCCAGACCTGCTGGTGTGTCTCCCGCCATACCAACGACCCACCTCCGTCCCACGGAGACGATCAGGGCGAACCCGCGGCTCGTCCGGAGCCCCCCGCGGCCGGACCGGACGAGCGGGCCTTTGAGTCCGGAACGGCGGACGGCGCTCCGGTGCCGAACGATAAGCCAGAGCACGGCACTGGTCGAGCGGGCTTAACTGGGGAACAGATGGAGAGGCTTCGGGACGCTTTTTGTGAGGCGTATGACTATGTCAGTTTTGATCAGATGATGCTAATGCGATTGAGCAGGAAACTTTCCGATATCACGAGCGAGGCCGGATTTCGTGACGTCGCTTTCCGGGTAATTACTGTTGCCGTTCGTGAAGGCTGGGTGACCGATCTGGTGACCGCTGCCAGGGACTACAACCCGGGTAACCCTGTACTGCGAAAGTTCTGCGAGGACAATGCCGGCCTCGTCTCCCGCGATCAAGCCGAGTCGCTCCCTCCGTGAGCCACCCTCAGCCGTTGGGAGCGACCGTCTTGCGTGTTCCGGGCTGCTAACCAGCGTCCTTCGATTCGTCCGACTTCAGTCGCAGTAGTGTCTCCTGCACCAGCGCCTTCGAGTCGGTCAGCACGCCGAGGATCGCCCCCAGGTCGGGCGGCGGGGTGAGGCGCTGGCCGCGCTCCAGGCGGTAGTAGACGAGGTGCTGGTTCACCGCCACGATGGCGTCCGTCAGCTGGTCCAGCACGAGCGACAGGTTCCCCGCGTCCGGCCCGTGCTGGAAGCGGTAGTCGTCCAGGCGGGCGGCGTCGGCGTCGGACAGTGGCATCGTCGTCACTCCGTGGGCCGGGCCGCGGTCGGGTCGCGGAGCAGGTCGGCCAGGGCGGCCGGGTCTACCGGCTTCGTCAGGTGGTGGTCGAAGCCGGCCTCCCGCGACCGCTGCCGGTCGCCGTCCTGGCCCCACCCCGTCAGCGCCACCAGCATCACCGCCCGGCCCCACCCCTCCGCCCGCATCCGCCGGGCCGTGTCGTAGCCGTTCAGCCGGGGCATGCCGATGTCCATCAGCACCACCTCCGGCCGGAACGCCGCCGCGGCGGTCAGCGCCTCCAGCCCGTCGTGCGCCGTCCGCGTCTCGTTCCCGAGCAGGTCCAGCAACAGGGCCAGGCTCAGCGCGGCGTCGCGGTTGTCGTCCACCACCAGCACCCGCCGCGGTGCCGGCCGGGTCGCCGGCCGGGTCGCCGGCCGGGTGTCGGTGACCCGGTCCGACAGCGGCAGGCGGACGACGAACTCGCTCCCCTGGCCCGGGCCTTCGCTCCGCGCCTCCACCGTGCCGCCGTGCAGCTCGACCAGCCCCCTCACCAGGCTCAGCCCGATGCCGAGCCCGCCCTGCGACCGCTCCAGCGACCGGTCCACCTGGGTGAACATCTCGAACACGGCCGGCAGCTGCTCCGGCGGGATGCCCACCCCGGTGTCGCGGACGGACACCACCGCCTCGCCGTCCTCCCGTGCGACCGTCAGCTGAACGCGCCCGCCGCGCTCGGTGTATTTGGCCGCGTTGTTCAGCAGGTTGGCGAACACCTGCGACAGCCGGGTCACGTCCGCGTCCACCACCACCGGCTCGGGCGGGAGGGTCAGGGTGAGGGTGTGGCCGGCGGCCTCGATCAGCGGCCGGCTGGTTTCGACCGCCTGCCGGACCACCCCGGCCAGGTCCGTCGGGCCGCGGTCGAGTCGCACCTTCCCCCGGCTCACCCGGCTCAGGTCGAGCAGGTCGTCCACCAGCCGGACCAGGTGGTCGATCTGCCGCCCCATCATGTCCCGGGCGCGGACGACCGCCTGCGGGTCGGCCGCGGCCAGCCGCATCAGTTCCAGCCCGTTGCGGATCGGGGCCAGCGGGTTGCGGAGTTCGTGCGCCAGGGTGGCCAGGAACTCGTCCTTCCGCCGGTCCTGGTCCCTGAGCTGGCCGACGAGCTGCTCCCGCTCCTCCTCGGCGTGCCGCCGGTCGCTCACGTCGGCTACCACACCGACCAGTCGGGCCGTCCGCCCGTCCGGGCCGGGGACGGCGTGCCCCCGCTCCTCCAGCCAGATCACCGACCCGTCGGCCCGCACCTGCCGGTACAGACTCTGGTAGCTCCCCCCCTCGGCGACGACCCGGGTGACCGTTGCCCGGTGCTGCTCCACGTCGTCCGGGTGAATCAAGGCGTACCCCTGGTCGGGGTGGTCGATCGTGCCCTTCGGCGGGAGGGCGAGGACGTCGGCGGCGTTGTCGGACAGGATTACCCGGCCGGTGGCGGGATCGTACTCCCAGGCCACCATGCGGGCGGCGGCCAGGGCCATGCGCAGCCGCTCCTCGCCCTGCCGGAGTGTCTCACCCGCGTCGCGCCGCAGCCGGGCCAGCTGGAGTTGGGCCGACACCCGGGCCAGTAGCTCGCGGGCGCTGAACGGCTTCACGAGGTAGTCGTCGGCCCCGGCGCCCGCCCCCTCGACCCGACTCTCCTCCCCGGCCCGCGCCGACAGCAGCACGACCGGGACGTCCCGGGTGCGCGGGTCGGCCCGGAGCCGCTGGAGGAGGCCAAAGCCGTCCAGTCGGGGCATCATCACGTCCGAGAGGATCAGGTCGGGCAGCCGGTCGCGGACCGCCGCCAGCGCGGCCTCCCCGTCGGGCACCTGCTCGACCTGATAATGGGGGGAGAGCAGTCGGGCCACGTAGCCGCGCATGTCCGCGTTGTCGTCGGCCACGAGGACGCGGGGGCGGTCCACGTCCGGCGACCCGGGAGGGGAGGACGGGGCGTGCGCTTCGGCGGGGAGCCAGCGGAGGGCTTCCTCGACGTAGGAGTTGGCCCCGGTCGGGCTGGCGGGGACCGCTTCGCCGATCCGGTCCGCGGGGAGGTGGGCGGTCCCGAACGGCACGGTCACCGTGAACGTCGTCCCCCGCCCGACGGCGCTGTCGGCCGACACCGTCCCGCCGTGCAGGCGGACGACCTCCTGCACGAGGGCGAGCCCGATCCCGCTCCCCTCGTGGGTTCGGCCGCGGGCGTTCTCGACCCGGTGGAACCGCTCGAACAGCCGGGACAGGTCGGCCGTCGGGATGCCGGTACCGGTGTCACGCACCGTGAGGAGTGCGGAGTGCGGAGTGCGGAGTGCGGAGTTCAATCCACCGGAGCCCGACTCACCGGCAGACTCCTGGGTGGCACTCCGCACTCGAACTTCGATCCCCCCCTCGAACGTGAACTTGAAGGCGTTCGACAGCAGGTTGAGAACCACCTTCTCCCACAGCTCGGGGTCCACGTACACCGGTTCGGGGAGCGGGGGGCAATCCACCTCCAGGCGGAGCCCGGCCTTCTCCACGGCCGCCCGGAACACGCTCGCCAACTCGGCCGTGAAGGCGGACAGGTCGGCCGGCCGGTACACCGCCCGCACCCGCCCGGCCTCGACCCGGGAGAAGTCGAGCAGGGCGTTCACCAGCCGGAGCAGCCTGCGCCCGTTCCGGCCCACCACCTCCAGCCGCTCGCGCGCGTCCGCGGGGAGCGCATCCGACGGGCCGACGAGGAGGTCGTCGACCGGGCCGAGCATGAGGGTGAGCGGGGTGCGGAACTCGTGGCTGACGTTCGAGAAGAACGTCGTCTTGGCCCGGTCGAGTTCGGCTAGCGTCTCGGCCCGGCGGCGCTCGCCCTCGTAGGCCCGGGCGTTGGCGACGGCCGTGGCGATCTGACCGGCGAGGAGGTCGAGGAACCCGCGGTACGCATCGTCCAGCGGGCGGCGGGGGCTGACCCCGGCGACCACGAACCCGGCCGGCCGGGCCTGGCCGGGCTTGGTCATCGGTAGCACGACGGCCCGGCCGGTCGGCTCCGGCCACGCCCCGCCCGGCACCGGCCCGAACCGGGCGGTCAGGTCGTCTACGTCGGCCGCCCGGCCGGTTTCGGCCACACGGGCGAACGGCCAGGGGGCGGCCGGGTCGGTGAGGTCCACAGCCGTCGGGCAGGCCGGGCCACCGCCCGCCCGCCCGGCCAGCTCGGCCCGCCGCCCGGCGTCGTCGAGCAGGTAGAGAAGGGCGAACGGTAGGTCGTGCGGGTTCCCGGCCAGGATGAGGGCGGCCGTCTGGCAGGCGAGTTCGGCCGAGCGGGCCTCGTCGGTGGTGCGGGCGGCGAGCTCGCGGAGGGTCTTCAGCCGGCGCTCGCCGATGGCCCGGTCGGTGTCCTCGGTCACCACGCACAGCATTCCGCCGACGCCGTCGTCGTCGTCCGGGACCGGGCTGTACGAGAAGGTGTGGTACGACTCCTCGGGGAACCCCCGCCGCTCCAGGAACAGGAGCAGCCCCTCATCCCAGGTGGCGCGGCCGGTGCGGACGACCGACTCGGCCCGGGGGCCGATGTCGGCCCAGATCTCGGACCACACCTCGCGCGCCGGCCGGCCGAGCGCCCAGGGGTGCTTCGGGCCGAGGGTCATGCGGGCGTAGGCGTCGTTGTAGAAGAAGGTGAGGTCCGGCCCCCAGCCCAGCCACATGGCGTAGCGGGAGTCGAGCATCACCCGGACGATGGTCTTGAGGCTCTGCGGCCAGTCGGCGGCCGGCCCCACGGGGGTGGCCGCCCAGTCGAACGCCCGGGTCCGCTCGCCCATCTCGCCGCCGGCGAGGAAGGCGAGCGGGTCGCGGCGGGGGAGGGAGGAACCGCCGTGATTCATGCAATCCGAGTCCGGTGGGGCGTGCAAGTCGGGGTCATTCTACGGCCGCCGGCCACGGCACGGCAGCAGGCCGGCGCGGGCGGCCCCCGAGTACATACTGCTTCGATGGGCTGTCGCGGACACGCGATTCAACGAGAACGGCGAGGTCGGCAGAGTATGGCGATCTTGTCATCAATGACTACACTGTGTAGTGTAATTGAATCCCGGAGGGCGGCTCATGGCAGTGACACCCGAGTTACCGGTCGTCCGACCTCCGCTCGCGGGCCGTCCGCTACTGTCTCCGATCCAGGCCGGTGGGCTGGCGGCCGTCTTCAAGGTGCTGGCCAACGACACCCGGCTCCGGCTCCTCCACGCCCTCGTGCGGGCCGGTGAGTTGGGCGTGAACGACCTGGCCGCGGCCGTCGGGATGAAGCCGCAGGCCGTCTCGAACCAGCTTCAACGGCTGTCGGACCTCGGCATCCTCACGTCCCGCCGGGACGGGACCAGCGTCCGCTACCGGCTCGTGGACCTGTGCGTGTCGGGTCTGTTGGAGCAGGGCTGGTGTCTGATGGAAGAGGCCGGTTGCCCCGGCGGCGTGACCGGGCGGGCGGCCGCGTGCTGCGGGGGCGAGGCATGAGGGCGCTCGCCGCCGAGGCGTTCGGGACGTTCGTCCTGGTGTTTGCCGGGACGGGGGCGGTGGTCGTCAACGACGTCACCGGCGGGGTCATCACCCATGTTGGTGTCGCCTTCACGTTCGGGCTGGTGGTGCTGGCGATGGTGTACGCCGTCGGCGACGTGTCCGGGGCTCATCTGAACCCGGCTGTCACCGTCGGCTTCGTTGTCGCCCGCCGCTTCCCCGCGGGGCGCGCCGCACGGTACGTCGTGGCCCAGTGTGCCGGGGCGGTCGCGGCCAGCGGGCTACTTCAGCTGATGTTCCCAACCCACCCGACCCTCGGGGCGACACTCCCGGCCGGGTCGGCGGGCCAGGCAGCGGCGATGGAAGTCGTGCTGACGCTGATCCTGATGGTGGTGGTACTCGGGGTGAGTACCGGGGCGAAGGAGAAGGGCGTGATGGCCGGGGTGGCAGTCGGGGCGGTGGTGGCCCTGGAGGCGCTGTTCGGTGGGCCGGTGAGCGGGGCGAGCATGAACCCGGCGCGGTCGCTCGGGCCGGCAGTCGTATCGGGGCGGTGGGAGTCGTTCTGGGTGTACCTGACCGCCCCGGTCGTGGGGGCACTGGCCGGGGTCGTGGTGTCGGCCGTCGTCCACGGCCCGCGCCCGGCCCCGGCTCCGGAGGAGATCGAATGTCCGGTCGTCGCCGGGTGATCTTCGTGTGCGTCGAGAACTCGAACCGCAGCCAGATGGCTGAGGCGTTCGCCCGCATCCACGGCGGGGACGCGGTCGAGGCGGTGAGCGCGGGGTCGCGGCCGTCCGGACGGGTGAACCCGAAGGCGGTCGAGGCGATGCGGCAGCTCGGGTACGACCTGACTACCCACTGCTCGAAGGGGTTGGAGGCGTTCAACGACCAGGAGTTCGACGCTGCCGTGACGATGGGCTGCGGGGACGAGTGCCCGCTGGTGCTGGCCCGACTGCGTGTGGATTGGCAGATCCCCGACCCGAAGGAACTGCCGCCCGACCAGTTCAACGAGGTCCGTGACCTGATCGGGCGGAAGGTGCGGGAGCTGTTGGCGGGGCTGGAATGACACGCCAGCCCCGCCCGGCCTGGGGTTCGGAGCCCGGAGGGCGGGGGCGTGTAGCCCGGGGTGCAACCCCGGGCGAGCGTTGGCGATGTCACAAGGGGCTGAGGCATTACTATGGCTGAGGCAATGCGACCTCCGCCACCACCCGCCCGGGGTTGCGCCCGGGGCTACACGCCCCCGCCCTCCTGAGCTCCAGGCTCCGTATCACCGCCCGGCTCACGTCTGTCGCTCGCCCCGCAACGTGAGGCGGATCACCTGCGGGCGGCAGCGGAACCGCAGTGGCTCCTTTCCGCTCAGCCCCCGCCCGACCGCGGCCACCATGCCGCCGCCCCCGAACACCCCCATGTCAAAGCGCCGGCCGTACACGCTCGGGATGAAGATCGACCCCACCACCGGCAGTCGAATCTGCCCCCCGTGGACGTGCCCGCACAACATCAGTCGGACCCCGTTCGCCCGGCCCCAATAGATGTTGTCCGGCGTGTGGCTCAGACACCACCGGAATAGCCCCGCCGGCGCGGCCGACAGGTCCGGCGCCGGGCAGAACCACGGCCCCTCGTGGCCGACCAGCACCGTCGGCACGCCCCGGACCATCACCTCGCGCCAACTGTTGCTCACGACCGTGTAGCCGGCCACTTCCAGCTCTGTTCGCACCCGATCCGGGTGGTGGTGATCGTCGTGGTTGCCGAGGATCGCGTACCGGCCTTCGGTGGCCTTCAGACGGCCGAGCAGCGGGCCGATCCAGGCGTGGTGGGTGTCGGTGTCCACATAATCGCCGGCGAGGCACACGAGGTCCGGAACCGGCCACCGGGTTTCGGCTTCGGCTAATACTCGCTCAAAGAAGGCCCGGCTCGGCGTGCCGTGGAAGTGGAGGTCACTCAGCAGGAGGATGGTGAGCCCCTCCCACTCCCGCGGAAGGCTCGGGACGGCGAGCGTCCAGTCGGTGAAGTCCACGCGGAACACATCGTTCAGCGGCAGCCGGGGCACCCAACTCCACTTGCCGTCGCCCACCGCGGCCGGGCCGAGTTCCGCCCCAACGTCTAGTACGGCTGTGGTTTCTGACAGTAACTCCGCCGGGCGTGGGCGGAAGACCCGGTAGGCCGTGACGACCGGAAACAGTATACCCCCGAATACCAGACACGCCCCGACGTAACTCCAGACTAGCCAAGCTCGTTCAGCCAGTAGGAGGAGCGGGAAGCCGAGGATAATGACCCCGGTCAGGAGTCGCCACGGCTTGAGGACCACCTTCGGCAACGGCCGGCCGTAGACGTGGTTCAAGACCGTCGTCCAGATGCAGGCGTGCCCGACCCACGCGACCAGAAACCCGACGACCCACAACAGTTGCTCGCCCATCCCGGCAGGATACAGGCCGGGGGAGATTCCTCCCCGCCGGAAAATCGGCGCAAGATCGCCAACCGGCGGGCGAAGAATGCCATATGCGGGCCGGGGTGGACCCCCGGTCGATACACCGGGAGGTGGTGCCGATGATCAAGAAGCTCATCCTGATGGCCGTCGTCGGCGGGATCGCCGTCGCCGCCCTGAAGGGGACCCGGGTCGGGTCGATGGTGCGGAGCGAGGTGCGGTCGATGCGGGAGACGGTGGAAGACGAGATCCCGCCGGAGCGGGAGATCTCCCGCCTCCGGGCCGAGATCCGCAACCTCGACCAGGACCACATCAAGGTCGTGAAGCAACTGGCCCGGCTCCAGTCGGACCAGGCCGAGGCCCGGCAGAAGGTCGCCGACCTGGAGCGGCGCAAGGGTGAGGTGGCCGAGGTCATGCGGGCGCGGGAGACCGCCGTCCGGGAGGCCGAGGCGAAGGTCAGGGCCGGCGAGTCGAACGTGTCGGTCGTCCTCGGCGACCAGACCGTCTCGCTCGAAGACGGCCGGACCCGGCTGAAGAACTCGGTCCGGACCTACATGGACATCGACCAGCACCTGAAGCAGGTCCGGACCAAGCTCGGCTCGCAGGGCCGGATCGTCGAACAGCTGGAGCGGCAGCGGGCCGCCTTCGGCCGGATGAAGTCCGACCTCGACGCGGCCGTCGACGCGCTGGAGGAGGAGGTCCAGGCTCTCAAACTCCAGCAGATGGAGAGCCGCTACCAGACGGACGGCACCCGCTCCGCCGAGATCAAGGAGTCGATCGCCCGGGCCAAGAAGCGGCTGGACGTGCAGCGGCGCGAGCTGGCCCTGCTCCAGAACGTCGACGGCCGCCCGAGCGGCGCGTCCGAGACGGTGGACGAGATCATGGCCCCGCTCAACGGCGCCCGCCCCGGCCCCGCCGCCCCGCCGGTCCCGGCCGCCCAGACCGACTGACCCCGCCCGCCCCTCACGCCCCGCCCCGGGATCACCACCCGGGGCGTTTTCGTTTGGCCGGGCTCCGACAGCCCTGCTAAGACGGACGCGGGGTCTTCTCCCCACCACTCCTCTCAACGCGGGTGCGGCGATGCGGGCGATCCTGGCCGGGCTGGCGGTGGCGGCCCTGACGGTGGCGGCCGGCGGGTATGCCGCCGCGAAGGACGAGAAGGTCGACGGCAAGCTCCTCGTCGGCAAGTGGACGCCGAAGGAGGCGGACAAGAAGGGGAAGATGTTCCTCGAGTTCACCAAGGACGGGAAGCTGTCCCTCTCGATCAACTTCGAGAAGGGGGACGTGAAGAAGGAACTCAAGGCCGAGGGAACCTACAAGCTCGACGGCAACAAGCTCGCCGTCACGATCGAACTCTTCGGGATGACGAAGACCGACGTCCTGACCGTGTCCTCACTCACCAAGACGGAACTCGTCACCGTTGACGAGAAGGGGAAGAAGGACACCCTGGTCCGGGCCGCGGACAAGAAGTAGTCGGCTGGCACGCCCCGCGTCGGCGTGACGCGGGGCGCCTCTGAGGGCTCCATTCAACCACGGGTGCGGCGATGCGGGCGATTCTGGCCGGGCTGGCGACGGTGGTCCTGACGGTGGCGGCCGGCGGATTCGCCGCCGGGCAGGACGAGAAGATCGACGCCAAACTCCTCGTCGGCAAGTGGACGCCGGAGGAGAAGAAGGACAAGCAGTTCTTCGTCGAGTTCGCCAAGGACGGGAAGCTGAAGGTCACCGCCGGCGAGGACTTCAAGCTCGACGGTACCTACAAGCTCGACGGCAACAAGCTGACCATGACCGTGAAGTTCGGCGACGACGAGAAGACCAAGGTCCGGACCGTCTACTCGCTCACCAAGGAGAAGCTCGTCAGCTCCGACGAGGGCGGGTCGAAGGACACCCTGATCCGGGTCGACGGCGGCAAAAAGAAGGAATGACGCCAGCGGCTCGGTACCCCAGCCGCCGCGCGCGAGCGGCGCGTGGCGGCTCGCCTTCCCAACACCTCTCAACCACGGGTGCGCTGATGCGTGCGGTCGTGACCGGGCTGGCGGCGGCGGTGCTGGTGGTGGCCTCCGGCGGGCTCGCCGCCGGGCGGGACGACGAGAAGGTCGACGCCAAGCTCCTCATCGGCAAGTGGACGCCGGAGGAGAAGAAGGACAAGCAGGTCGTCATCGAGTTCGCCAAGGGCGGGAAGCTGAGCATCACCGCCGGGGAGGACTTCAAAATCGACGGCACCTACAAGCTCGAAGGCAACAAGCTGACCATCACCATGAAGAAGGGTGAGGAGGAAAAGACCAAGGCTCGGACGATTCACTCGCTCACCAAGGAGAAGCTCGTCAGCACCGGCGAGAACGGGAAGAAGGACACGCTGATCCGGGTCGGAGGTGGCAAGAAGGAGTGACGCCAGCGGTTCGGCATCCCGGCCGCCCCGCGCCACTGGCGCGGGGCGGCTCCATTTCCAGCGTCTCAACCACGGGTGCGGCGATGCGTGCGGTACTGGCCGGGCTGGCGGTGGCGGCCCTGACGGTGGCGGCCGGCGGGTTCGCCGCCGGGCAGGACAGTAAGATCGACGCCAAGCTCCTCGTCGGCAAGTGGACGCCGAAGGAGGAGGGTAAGGAGGGCGACTTCTACGTCGAGTTCGCCAAGGACGGGAAGTTGGTGTTCACTGCCGGGGGCGGCAAAGACATCAAGGTCGAGGGCACCTACAAGCTCGACGGGGACAAGCTTCGCCTCCGGGTGAAGTTCGGGGATTTGGAGAAGGACGAGTACCGGACCGTCCACTCGCTCACGAAGACGGAACTCGTCAGTTCGGAGGGGAAGGGGACGAAGGACACCCTCGTCCGCGTCGAGGGGAAGAAGAAGTAGGCGGAACGAACGAGCCCCGGGACGTGGTCCCGGGGCTCTGGGTTTTCGGCACCGGCCGCGGTCTCACGCCGCGTCGGTCTCCTCCTTGGCGGCCCACTCGCGGAGCTGCTTCATCCCGCGGACGTTGATCTGCCGCACCCGCTCCTTCGTGATGCCGAAGTGCTGGCCGATCTGCTCCAGGGTCATCTCCCGGGAGCCGTCCAGCCCGGTCCGCATCCGGATCACCTCGCGGGTCCGCGGGTCGAGGTGGTCGAGCAGCCGGCCGACCTTGGCCTTGGCGGCGTCGGCCGTGGCCAGCACCTCCTGCTCGTCCGTCCGCACGTCGGCCTTGGCCTCGAACACCTCGTCGTGCCCGGTCATGTACCGCTGCTTGTGGGTCTTCTCGTCCGGGATGCTCCGGGCGAAGTTCTTGATGATCGCCCACGTCGCGTAGGTGCTGAACTTGTTCCCCCGGGCGTAGTCGAATTTCTCGACCGCCCGCATCAGCGACAGGTTCCCGTCGCTCACCAGGTCGTCGATGTTCTCGGCCCCGCCCGCCAGGTGCTTCTTGGCGTTGTTGTAGACCAGCCGCTGGTTGCAGTTGATCAAGACGTCGCGGACGGCCTTGATCTCCTCCCGCAACTGCTCCGCCTTGCGCAGCTCGCTCACCCGCGCCCGGGCCGGGTCGACGGCCTGCCCGAAGGCGTGCAGCTTGTGCTTCAGGTAGTTCATCTTCCGGAACAGGTGCTGCTCCTGGTCCTTGGTCAGCAGCGGCCACTCGTACAGGTGGGCCATCTGCGGCGGCACGTCCTTCGGCGGCCGCATCTGGAACAGCTTGGCCTCGAACTCGGCCTTGCCGGGCATCTCGCCCAGGAACTCGGCGTCCCGGGCGGGGTCGTCGAAGTCCGGGTTGTCGATGTAGTCCACCGGCCGGCCGATCAGTTCACGGGCCCGGACCTCGTTGACCACCCGGTACATGGAGGACCGGGCGCGTCCGAACCGGGTGGCGAGGGTATTCACGGTATCACCTGTGTGGTTAGTAGTCTGCTTAGTCAGGTCCATCTGGCGCTTCGCGTGATAGATCGCGTCCTTGTCGGTATTGGTCAGCGGGCCGGTCACGGCCGGGTACAGGGCGTACCCGGGGTGGACCCGGTCGTGGTTCTTGATCGTGTACCTCACGGCCTCGGGCGAGCGGCCGAGTTTCGCGGCGATCCGCTTGCTCGCGTCCGTGAGCGTCGCCCCCGACGCCCGCATCTCGCGTGCCGCCCTCAGAATGTCATCTTTTTCGCCGTCGCTCAGGTGCGAGAACTTCGCCCCCTTGGCGACGAGCTCGCGGTGCTCGGCCACGAACCGCTCGACCGTGCTGGTCGGGAACCCGAGCTGGCTACGGCCGTTGGCCTTCACCCGCCGGGCGGTCAGCCCGCGCAGCCGCCAGCGCGAGACCGTCTTCGTGGACACCTGAAACCGGTCGCTCACCTCGTCGAGGGTGAGCATCGGCTCCACCGCTTGCTCGATCGGGACGGCCGGGATCGACCGCTCCACCCGCCGGGCGAACAGGGTCACGTCGTGCTTGAGCACGGCCCCCGGGATGAGCAGATCCTGGTACGCATCAGACCGGTATTCGGTCAACCGGTAGCAGACCCACTGGTACGGGTACTGCTTGGCCGGGTCGATTTCGGACAGGAGCCGTTCCGCCCGGTCCACCTGCTCCTGCCGACGGGCCGGAGGGGCATACCGGGTCTGCTGTTCCGTCAGTTCTCGCAGAGCCTGGACTGTGAAGGCACTCACCGCCCGTCCTCCCGTCCCGGTCCGCTCCGCGGCCCCGGGTGATTCCGGTTCGTCAGGGGATACCGGTCTGGGCTCCCCCGTCTTTCCGACGCCGCCGGGGACTCGGGCTTGCACTACTCACCCGAGTTAGATACACCCCACCCCGGTGGGGTTCGCCGGTCTTCCCCTCTCATTTAGGAGGGGACTCCTGGCGGGTGACTTCTCTCACCGTCTCGCGTTGGTAATCGTCCGATCGACGGGTCGCTACTGGACGCGACCTGAGATTGGGCGATCAGCGGAGTTCAGGGTGCCGATTCGAAGGTGCTGCCCCTCCTCTAGCAAGAACGCGGCCGACGCCGATTCGTAACTGTCACTTTCTACGGTTCCGGGCTGTAGTTCTTCCCCTGGAAGGAATTGCGGCTGCGGAATTTCGCCGTTTCTTGGCCGACTGCTCCGCGTTCGCCTCGTGACAAGCCGGACAGTGGTCGGAATTACAGGCCCGTGGTGTGTTTTGCAGCAAGCCTTGCTCGCGCAACTTGGGCTAGATTCCGATACGACCCAATTTGGCTAAACGGTTCGATCGGTAAACCTTGCGCTGACCCACGCGGAACCGGACTGGAACCTCCTGAATGCGCGAGAACCGCGCTGGCAGGGGTTCGGACGGGGGTAAAATTCGGAGGTTGATGCGTGTCGGACCCGGCACCGAAGGGCCAGGTTCGCACTCGTCCGAACTCCTTCCCCCGTAACCCCTTCTCGAATATGCCGCACGTCCGTCCCGCCGGCCGGGTTTTCGGCCCGATTCTGCTCGCGGCCGTCGCTGTCAGCTGGCCGACACCCGCCGTCGGTCAGGAAACTGTCACACTGGTCGAAGGGTTTGGCCCGAACCACACCTACCGGGTCGATGTGCGGGTCCAGCTTCAGGGCCGGCTCGCCGTGCCCCAAGGGAAGGACAAGGCTCCGCAGGTGCTTCAGGTCCAGGGGGGCAGCCGACTCGTTTACGACGAGCGGGTGCTGGAGCCGGACCAGGCGAACGCGCAGAAAACCGTCCGCGCCTACCGCGACGTGGACTTCCGCCGGGCGGTCGGCAACACGCTTCAGGACGCCGGCATCCGCCCGTCGGTCCGGCGGATGGTCCTCATCCGGGCCGGCGACCGCCGCGCCCCCTTCTCCCCGGACGGCCCGCTGACCTGGGGTGAGATCGACGTGGTCCGTACCGACGTGTTCTCCCCGGCCGTCGTGCCGGGGCTCCTCCCGACGGGTCCGGTGAAGGTCGGACAGTCGTGGAAGGCGTCGCCGGCGGCGGTGGCAGAACTCACCGACATGGAGAAGGTGGAGGAGGGCGTGCTGACGGTCGAGTTCGCCGGCGTCACCGCGGCCGAGGGCAAGCGGCAGGCCCGCCTCCGGGTCGTCGGCACCGTCCGCGGGGTGAACGAGGACGGCCCGAACCGCCAGAAGCTCGACGGGACGGCCTTCTTCGACCTGGACGCCGGGCTGATGACGTACCTGTCGGTGAAGGGCACTCACGAGCTGCTCGACGGCACCACCGGCCAGACGGTCGGGGCCATCGACGGCCACTTCGTCATGACCCGCACCCGCCTCGGCACGCCGCCGCCCGACCTGTCCGACGCCTCCCTCCGCGGCCTGCCGTTGCGGCCGGACGGGGAGAACACGTTGCTGCTGTACGATGACCCCCGGCTCGGGCTGCGCTTCCTATACCCCCGCGGCTGGCGCGTGGGGGCGGTGCAGGGGAAACAACTGACGCTCGACCACGGCCGGCTCGGCGGCGGCATCCTGGTGACGGTCGAGCCCGCGGCGAAGACCCCCACCGCCGAGGCGTACCTTCAGGAAACGACGGCGTTCCTGGGCAAGGAGAAGGCCCGGGTGACGGTGGCCACCCGGCCGCACCAGATCCGGGCGCAGCCGATCACGGTGGACCGGTTCGCGCTGGACGTGGCCTTCGGGGCGGAGGCGGCGCGGATGGAGTACGCGGTACTGCGTCAGACCGACGGCGGGGCGACGGTGGCGGGCCGCTTCCCAACGGCCACGGCCGCCGAACTCCTGCCGGACCTGGAGCGGGTGGTGCGGAGCATGTCGATCACCAAGCGGATCGAGTAGGCGGGGCGGTTTCCGAATTTTTTTGCACGACGGCGGCCCCGGCGCGGCCCTAACTAGGGTGACGCCAACCGAGGAGCCGTTGTGGCCCAGCTGACCCTTCGCACCCTGCTCGCCTACCTGGACGACACCTTGGAGCCCACCGCCGCCCGCGAACTCGGGCGGAAGGTGGCCGAGAGCGACGTGGCCCGGGAACTGGTCGAGCGCATCAAACAGGTCACCCGCCGGCGCCGCCTCCAGACGCCGGACGCGGCCGGGGCGGACGAGGACGTGTCCGACCCGAACACCGTCGCCGAATACCTGAGCAACACCCTCGACCCCGAACAGGTGCTGCGCCTGGAACAGGCCTGTCTCGACTCGGACGTCCACCTCGCCGAGGTGGCCGCGTGCCACCAGATTCTCACGGTCGTCCTGTCCGAGCCCGTCCGGGTGCCGCCGCGGGCCAAGCAGCGGATGTACCGCCTCGTGCCGCCCCCGGCCGGGGTGAAGAACCGGAGCACCCGGTCGGCCGTGCCCGCGGTGGGCGGGGCCGGGCCGCGCCCGGTCGAGCGCCCCGACGCCGACGACCCGGACGCCGCCCTCCTGCTGGGGATGGACCGGTTCGGGGCCGGGTCGGCCGCCCGGCGGGTCGCGCTGGCCGGCGTCGGGGTCGGGATCGCCGCCCTCCTCGCCGTCGCCGTCTACATGGCCCTCCCCGGCACCCCACCAGGTGCTCCGCCGACCTCCGTCGAAACCGCGGCCGTCATCCCCGCGCCGCGGCCGGTCGAGCCGGGGACGGCGCGGCCCGACCCCGAGCCGCCGGTCAAGACGCCGGACCCGAAGCCGCCGGTCGAGCCCACACCGAAGCCGCCCGAAGAGGGAAAGGACAAAGAGAAGGAGAAGGAAAAGGAGAAGGGGATCGAGCCCCGACCGGTCGTGGCCGCGCCGCGGATGGACCGACTGGCCGTCGGGAAGGCGACGCAGGTGAACACCCTGCTCGTGACCCGGGCGGCCGACGACGCCCGCTGGGTGCGGCTCGACCCGGCCGGCGACGGGGTCGTGACCGCCGGCGACCCGGTCGTGTGCCTCCCCGGGTACAAGGCCGAGGTCCGGCTGGACAGCGGGGTGTCGGTGTCGCTCTGGGGGAACGTCCCCGAACTCCTCCCGGCCCGGCTGCTGGAGTCGCGGGTCCGCTTCCACGCCCCGGTCGCCAAGGCCGACGGCCCCGGCTTCGAGTTCGACGCCGACCTGACGCTGCTGGCCGGGCGGGTGTACGTCACGGCGGGCAAGGGCGGGGACCGCGCCCGGGTCCGGGTCGCCGGGGAGGTGTTCGACTTCACCCTCCCCGAGCGGGCCGAGGTGGTGGTCGAGCTGAGCCGGGCCTACGACCCCGGGGCGGCCTTCCTCCGGGGCGACGGCCACCCGCCGCGGGCCGAGGTGAAGGTGGCGGTGGTCCGCGGCTCGGCGCGGGTCGAGGCGCCGGCCCGCGGGGTGAAGCACGACAAGGTCGAGGCGCCGGCCTCGTTCGCCTGGGACGGGAAGGCGCCCGGCCGGCTCGCCGGCCCGACCCCGGTCGAGAAGGCGAACGGGTACTTCGACAAGTTCCTCCTCGGCCCGTCCGAGCAGGGGAAGGGGGTGCAGAAGGCGCTGACCGAGGTCGCCACCCGGCTCGCCGACAAGGACCGCGTCCAAATCCTGATGACCGAGTTGGTGACCGAGCCGCCCGCCCCGGGGCGGTTCTTCCACGGCCTGGTCGGCATCTACGGGCTGGCCGCGGTGGCGTCGTCGGCCGACGACCTGAAGCCGCTGGTGGACGTGCTGACCGACGAGTCGCGCGGCTACGACCGGGTGGCGGTGGCGACGGCCCTGTCGGCGTGGCTGGCCGGCGACCCCGGGAACACGGCCGCGCTCGGGGCGGTGCTGGACATGAAGATCCCGGCCGAGGGGGCGGCGGACCTGGTGCTGCGGCTGCTCCGCGGGGCGGTGAACCCGGCCGCGCCGGACCCGGCCGAACTCGACCGGCTGGTGGACAACCTGAGCCACCCGTCGGTCGCCGTGCGCGAGCTGGCTCTGTGGAACCTGATCAACCTCGTGGACCCGTCCGCGGCCCGGGTGCCGGGGCTGACCCAGGACGTGGGCGTGGGGAGCGGGGCGTCCCACGACCGGTTCGTGCGGGCCTGGCGCGCCCGCCTGGAGGAGATCAAGAAGCGCCCGCCGCCGAAGGCGTGACCGCCCGGCATGGCCGTGTGCGGCCTCGGGGCAGCGTCCGCGAGGCCCGTGCCCCAATCACCGGGCGTGTCACGGCCTGATCCTGGCGATCCGGTTCTATCGTCCGGGGTGGTGGGGCTGGGGTGACGATCGGTTCGGGTGGGACAACGGCGGCGTGGCCGCCGTCCGCCCGACACCGACTTCGGAGATTGAGAACTGTCGGACGGGGGGTTAGGGTACTCACACCCAGGAGCCACCTTCCACCCCGGACCCCGAGATGGCCAAGAAGCCCAAGTCGGCCGCGCCCCCGGACGGTCTTCCCGCCGGGTTCGCCGACGCCCTCGCCCGCCACATCGGCCTGTTCGCCGCGGACGACAAGGCCGCTGTTGCCGCACTCAGCTACGTCCGCGTGGGGGAGCCGGCCGACGCGCCGCTGACCCTCGGGAAGGTGCCGGTGGCCGGGGAGCGCCTCGCGCTCGCCGGCGTCCACCTGCACCAGATGCCGTGGGAGCAGCGGCAGCACGTCCACGAGATGCGGGCGAAGCTGTTCGCGGCGGGGGCGGCTGCCCCGGCGGCGGTGTGGCAGCGGTTCGGGGAAGTTCTGGCCGCCGCCGGGCGGGCGGCCGGGGTGAAGTACCAGCCCCCGGCCGGGTGGCCCGAGTGGCTGTACGCCCTGGTCGGCGAGGTTCTTCACACCTACACGCAGTTCAGCTCGCAGGGGTCGCCGGTCTGGCCGGTGTCGCTCCTCGTCGCCGTCTGCGCGGCGGGCGGGCTCCCGCCCGCCGAGGCCGTCCGGGTCGGGGTCGAGCCGACCTTGCAGGAGGCGCTCCGCGGGGCCGGCATCTGGGTCTACGGCGAAACCGAGCGGCCGTTCGGCGGGTGGGCGGAATACCTGGCCGCGCACCCCGACGTCGTCCGCGAGGTGCTGCGCCCGCTGCCCGCCCCGCAGTGCGTCCAGGCGGTCGCCGCCCTCGGCCGGGTGGGGTACGACTTTACCCCCGTCCTCGACCTCGTCGCCGACCTCGCCACCGGGCCGTCGAAGACCGTCCGGGAGGCGCTGCTCCCGTACCTCATCCGCTTTGCGGCGGCGGCCTACCCGCACGCCGAGCGGCACCTCGCCGGGGGCGACGCCGCGCGGCGGAACGAGGCGGCCGCGGTGCTGTGGCGGCTTGACCCGAAGGCGGCCGGGCCGCGCCTGCGGACCCACCTGGAAACCGAGTCGGCCGAGCGGGTCCGGCAGACGGTCGAGAAGCTCCTCGCCGCCCCCGACGACGTGGCCCCGGGCGCCGACCCCGGGTTCGACCTCCCGCCCGTCGCGGTCGAGGTCGGCGTCGTCCCGTTCCCGCAGGCGGCCCGCGACCGGGTGAAGGCGTTCTTCGACAAGGCGCACGCCGACTCGCTCCGCCACCACGAACAGGAGCTGGTCCGGTGGAACTCGCCGGACCGGCCGGAGTGGATGTCGAAGCCGCAGGCGGCCCCGAAGCCCCTCCCGGCCGCCGCCCTCGACGAGCTGTTCCGGTTCGTCGAGGGCGGGCGGGCGGACGTTCGTGACCGGCAGGTCTACTCCCGCCCGTTCACCTGGAACGCCCAGCTCGGCGACGACTCGTTCGCCCCGCCGGGCGTCGCGCTGGTTCACGTCGTCCGGCTCGCCCACGCCCTGAGCCAGCTGAGCATCGACCGGGGTGCCCTGGGGCTGTGGTGGAGCCAGACGGCCGACCTGGAGAACTACCGCGGCCGCAGCCCCGAGCCGTTCGGGCTGCGCGAGCTCGACGCGGCCGTGGCCAGCCTCCCGGACGCCGAGCCCGGCCGGGTGGCCTACGCCTACCTGTCGAACAACACCGGCTACCACCAGTTCTGCGACTGGGAGCCGGCCGCGGTCTGGCCGGCGTTCGCCGACCACCTCGACCTCCTCCGCGACACCCTCACCGGCGTCAGCACCACCGGCCGGCGGGACTACACCGAGCCCACCCGGCGGCGGAACGCCTTCCGGGTGCTCGGCATGTTCCCGCACCTCCCGCCGGGGTTCGTCAACCTCCTCTGGGATCTGGCGCTCGGCGAGGGGAAGTCCGAGCGGCCGCTGGCCCGGGCCGCGCTGCGGACGGTGCCCGGGAAGACGGAGAAGATCCTGGTCGCGCTGGCCGACGGCCGGCAGGGCGTGCGCGCGGCCGCGGCCGAGTGGCTCGGCGACGTCGGCGACCCGGCCGCGGCCGACCCGCTCAAGGCGGCGTTCCGCAAGGAGAAGCAGGAGGCGGTGAAGGGCGTGATGATGGCCGCCCTGGAGAAGCTCGGGGCGGACGTGAACGAGTTCCTCGACCGCAAGGCGCTGCTGAAGGAGGCGGAGGCCGGGCTGGCGAAGAAGCTGCCGGCCGGCCTGGACTGGTTCCCGCTCGACCGGCTCCCCGCCGTCCGCTGGCAGGACACGGGCAAGCCGGCGGACCCGAAGGTGGTGCGGTGGTGGGTGGTGCAGGCGGTGCAGCAGCAGTCGCCGGCGTGCGGGCCGGTCCTGCGCCGGTTCCTCGAACTCTGCCGCCCGGCGGACACCGCCGACCTCGCCCGGTTCGTGCTCACCAGCTGGGTCGCCCACGACACCCGCACCGCGTCGGCGGAGGAGAGTGCCGCGAAGGCGAAGGCGGACGCCGCCGCCCGCTGGGCGTCGTGGAAGGCGTCCGGGCACCTCCACTACTTCGAGGAGCAGTTCAAGTCCGAGGAGGGCTACCGCGCGCACCTGCACCGGGAGTACGCGAACAAACTGGTCGGGTCGGCGGCGGGCGAGAGGGGGATGCTCGCGGTCGTGTCCGCGGCCGGCGACGCCGGGTGCGTGCGGGTGTGCGAGCAGTACGTGCGGACGTGGTTCGGCCAGCGGCTGGCCCAGTGCAAGGCGCTCGTCGAGGTGCTGGCCAACATGCGCCACCCGGCCGCGCTGCAGCTGCTGCTCTCGGTCGCCAACCGGTTCCGCACGAAGGCGGTGCGGGAGCTGGCTGCCGGGTTCGTCACCTCCGTCGCCGAGCGCGAGGGGTGGACGGTGGACGAACTGGCCGACCGCACCATCCCGGACGCCGGGTTCGCCCGCCCGGAGGGCGGCGGCCGGGCGGAGCTCGAACTCGACTACGGCCCGCGGCGGTTCGTGGCGTCGCTCACCGACGACCTGGAGCCCGTCGTCCGCGGCGAGGGCGGGAAGCCGCTGAAGGCGCTGCCGGCGCCCGGCAAGGGCGACGACGCGGAGAAGGCGAAGGAGGCGAAGAAGGCGTTCGCGGACGCCAAGAAGCTGGTGAAGGAGGTGGCCAAGCGGCAGGGCGAGCGCCTGTACGAGGCGCTGTGTACGCAGCGGGCGTGGCGGTTCGCCGACTGGCGGCACTACCTGGCGGAGCACCCCGTCGTCGGCCGCCTGTGCGTCCGCCTGGTGTGGGTCGCGGACGAGCCCGGCGAGGGCGGGAAGCGGCTCGCCGCGTTCCGCCCCCTTGAGGACGGCTCCCTGACCACCGAGACCGACGACGCCGTGACCGTCCCCGCGGACGCCCTCGTGCGGCTCACCCACGCCGCCGGCGTGTCGCCGGAGCAGGCCGCCGCGTGGGCGCGGCACCTCGCCGACTACGACGTGACCCCGCCGTTCGACCAGTTCGGCCGCCCCCCGTTCGTGCTGCCCGACGCGAAGAAGAAGGAAACCGCGCTGACGGACTTCGAGGGCCACTGCCTGACGACGTTCCAGGTCCGCGGCCGGGCGACGAAGCTCGGGTACGTCCGCGGCGAGGCGGAGGACGGCGGGTGGTTCCGGGTGTACCGCAAGCCGTTCCCGTCGCTCGGCCTCCAGGCCGAGATCGAGTTCACCGGCAGCGCGCTCCCCGAGTCCGACCGCCCGGCGGCGCTGGAGGGGCTGTCGTTCGCCCGCATCAAGCCGGAAACCGAAACCGGCGGGCGCTGGAACCGCACCGCCGTCGAACTCGGCAAGGTGCCGCCCATTCTGCTGAGCGAGTGCTACAACGACCTGAAGCAGATCGCGGCCGAGGGGTCGGGGTTCGACCCGGACTGGCAGAAGAAGAGCTACTACTGACCGCACGGGGGGCGGAATGGGTGCCGATCCGAAGACCGCCGCTCCGATGCTCCGCGAGCCGGCGGAGGTGCGGTACGCGGCCGAGCTGGCCGCCCTGGCGGCCGCCGACGCCGGCCCGCGGCCGCCGGGGTGGCGGCTGTCCCCGCGCGCCGTCCGCACGTTCATCCTCGGCGGCGAGCTCGCCCCGCCCGCCAAGCCGGCGAAGGGGAAGAAGGCCGCCGAGCCGGCCGGCGCCGTCGCCCGGAAGTTCCACGGCGACGAGGCGATGATCGACCGCTGTATCGTCACGCTGATGAGCAACCGCGGGCTCCTCCTGGTCGGCGAGCCCGGCACCGCCAAGTCGATGCTCTCGGAGCTCCTCGCGGCCGCCGTTTCGGGCACGAGCGCCCTCACCGTCCAGGGCACGGCCGGGACGACGGACGACCAGATCAAGTACTCGTGGAACTACGCGTTGCTGCTGGCCGAGGGGCCGACCCCGAACGCGCTCGTGCCGGCGCCGTTGTACCACGGGCTCGGCCGCGGGCAGGTGGTGCGGTTCGAGGAGATCACCCGCTGCCCGCCGGAGATCCAGGACACGCTCATCAGCGTCCTCAGCGACAAGGTGCTGTACGTCCCGGAGCTCCGCGGGGCGGACGGGGCGGTGTTCGCGCGGCCGGGGTTCAACGTCGTGGCCACCGCCAACACCCGCGACCGCGGCGTCCACGAGATGTCGGCGGCGCTCAAGCGGCGGTTCAACTTCGAGACCGTCCCGCCGATCGCCGAGAAGGCGTTCGAGCTGGAACTCGTCACCCGCCAGGCCGCCGACCTGCTCGGCCACGCCGGGGCCGCGGCGGCGGTGCCGGCCGACGTGATCGACGTGCTCGTGACCACCTTCCTCGACCTCCGCAAGGGCCGGACGGCGGAGGGGACGGCGGTCGACCGGCCGGCGGCGACGATGAGCACGGCGGAGGCGGTGGCGGTGGCGTTCGCCGCCGGGCTGGACGCGAGCTACTTCGGCGACGGCACCGTGACCGGCACCCACCTCGCCCGCCAGCTGGTCGGCACGGTGCTGAAGGACTCCCCCGACGACGCCAAGAAGGTGCGGCAGTACTTCGACGTGGTGGTGAAGGCGCGGGCGAAGGGGAGCGCGCACTGGAAGGCGTTCTACGACGGCCGCGGCGTCCTGGGGCAGTGAGGGGCCGATGACCGACCCCGCCGCCGCCGTCGCCGCGCTGCTGCCCAAGCTGCGGTCGCCGCGCATCTGCTACTTCCCGATCCGCCACCACTCCCCGGCGTGCGCGGCCCACCTCGCGCGCTGGGTCGCCGCCCACCGGCCGGCCGCGGTACTCGTCGAGGGGCCGGCGTCGTTCACCCCGCTCATCGACCTGCTCCTCGACCCCGAGACGGCGTGCCCGGTCGCGCTGTACACGGCGTTCGCCGACCGCCGCGGCCGGCTCGGCGAGGCGGGGCCGGGCGGGCCGGCGCGGTTCGCCGCGTTCTACCCGTTCTGCGACTACTCCCCCGAACTCGTCGCCCTCCGCGCCGGGCGGGAGGCCGGCGCCCGGCTGCGGTTCATCGACCTCGAGTACGCCGAGATGGTCCTCGCCCGGCACCGCGAGCCCGGCGAGGCCGCGGCGCCGGTGCGGGCCGACTCGCTCGCCGCCGACGCCCACCTGTCGCACAGCACCTACGCCCGCGAGCTCGCCCGCCGGCTCGGCTGCCGCGACCCCGACGAGGCCTGGGACCACCTGTTCGAGACCGCCTGGGACGACCCCGACACCGACGGGTTCATCGACCGCGTCGCCGCGTACTGCGCCGTGGCCCGCCTCGGCTACGCGCCCGCCGCCCTCGCCGACGACGGCACCGACGCCCGCGAGGCGTGCATGGCCGCGGCGGTGGCCGAGGAACTGACGGCGAACGCGGAGGAACTGACGGCGAACGCGACCGGCCGGCCGGTGCTCGTCGTGACCGGCGGGTTCCACACCGTCGCGCTGCCGGACCTCGTCGCGGCGGGGGCGGCGCGGCCGGCGCCGGCCGCCCTCGCCGACGACGAGGCCGGCGTCTGGCTGACGCGGTACAGCTTCGACCAGCTCGACGCCCTCGCCGGCTATGCCTCCGGCATGCCCCAGCCGGCGTTCTACGACCGCCTCTGGCACGCCTCGCACGGCGCCGCCCCGGGCCGCGCCGCCGCCGCCCGCGCCCACGCCGCCGCCGAGATGGCGGTGGAGGTGGGCCGGCTCACCCGGCTGCGCGGCATGCACCCGGCGGTCACCACCCCGGACGCGGCCGCGGCGGTGCGGATGGGCCGCGAGCTGGCGGCCTTCCGCGGGCACCCGTGGCCGACCCGCGACGACGTGCTCGACGGCATGCGCAGCTGCTTCGTGAAGGGCGAGGCCGGCACCGACGGCGCGCCGCTGCTGCGCCTCGTCGCCGAGGTGCTGGCCGGGAACCGGGTCGGCCGCGTCCCCGCCGCCGCCGGGGTGCCGCCGGTCGTGCAGGACTTCCACCGCGAGGCCCGCCGGCTGAAGCTGCCGGTGGACGCGGTCGAGCGGAAGGATCTGGCGCTCGACCTGTACCGCGACGCCCGCCACCGGGCGGTCAGCAGACTGCTCCACCGGCTCGACCTGCTCGGCTCGCCGTTCGGCGTGTACCAGACCGGCCCCGACTTCGTCCGCGGCACCGGCCTCGACCGGATGCAGGAGCACTGGCGGGTCTGCTGGTCGCCCGGGGCCGAGGCCGCGCTGGTGGAGGCCGCCGTGTTCGGCGCGACGGTCGAGGAGGCGGCGGGGGCGAAGCTGCGGGCCGCCGCGGCGGCGCTGGAGGCCGAGGGCACCGGCCGCGACACGGCCGCGGCGGTGGGCGTGCTGGTGCGGGCCTGCCGGCTCGGGCTGCACCGGCAGGCGGCCGAGCTCGCCGACCTCGTCGGCCGGTTCGCGGCGGACGACCCGTCGTTCGTGTCCGCGGTCGGCGGGCTGACGCAGCTCGACCTGCTCGCCCGCTCCCGCGAGCCGCTGGAGGCCGGGCACCTCACCACCCTCCCCGCCCTGGCCGCGACCGCCTACCGCCGCGCGTGCTTCCTCGCCGCCGACCTCGTGAACTGTCCCGACGAGGTGGTCGAGCCGGCGGTGCGGGCGCTCCAGTCGCTGCGGGAGGTGCTCGCCGGCGGCGGCCCGTTCGACCCCGACCTGCTCGCCGCCCGGCTGCGCGAGGTCGTCGCGTCGCCGCCGGACCGCGGGCAGACGGCGGTCACCGGCGCGGCGGCCGGCGTGCTGTACGGCGAGGGCCACCTGTCGGAGGCGGACCTGGTGGGGCTGGCGGCCGGGTTCCTCGGCGGCACGTCGGCCGACCCGCGGCGCGGCGCCGGGTTCGTGCGCGGGCTCCTGGCCACCGCCCGCGAGGCCGCGTGGCAGGTGGGCGGGCTCGTCCGCGCGCTCGACGCCCGCTTCGGCGGCTGGGACGACGACGCGTTCCTCGGCGTCCTCCCCGAGCTCCGGCTGGCGTTCGCCGACCTGACCCCGCGCGAGGTCGCCCGGGTGGCCGACGCGGTCGCCGGCCTGCACGGCGGCGCGGCCCTCGGCGGCTTGGTTCAGACGGACGTGTCCGAGGCCGACGCCCTCCTCGCCGCCGCCGCCGCGAGGCGGGTGCGCGAGGCGCTCGCGGCCGACGGGCTGTCGTAACCCGGAGCCCCCATGCCCCCCAACGACGTGCTCGCCCGGTGGCGCCTGGTGCTCGGCAAGTTCGCGCAGCCGCGGATGCCGGACTGCCTGTCCGCGGAGCAGCAGCGGATGGCCGACGCGCTGGACCGGCTGTACGGCCGCGAGTACCGCGGGCGCGGCGTCCGCCAGGGGCCGACGCTCGGGCCGGGGTCGCTCGACCCGTCGCAGCTGAACGTCCCGGCCTGGCTGGCCGAGGTCCGCGAGCTGTTCCCGCAGCAGGCGTGCGAGCGCATCACCGGGCACGCCCTCGACCGCTACGGCATGACCGAGCTCGTGCAAGACCCGGAGACGCTCGCCCGGCTCGAACCGTCCGCCGAGCTGCTCGCCGCCGTGCTGGCGCTGAAGGGGCAGATGCGGGGGCCGGTGCTCGCCGAGGCGCGGCGGCTCATCGCCCGGGTCGTCGAGGAGGTGAGGCGGAAGCTGGAGCGCGAGGTGCTCGGGGCCCTCACCGGCCGGCTCAGCCGATTCCGCAAGAGCCGCCACAAGGTCGCCCGGAACTTCGACGCCCGCGGCACCGTCCGCCGGAACCTCAAGAACTGGGATCCGCAGCGGAAGCAGCTCGTCGTCGAGGATCCGCAGTTCTTCAACCGCGTCCGCCGGCACCTCCCCTGGGAGGTCATCCTGTGCGTCGACCAGTCCGGGTCGATGGCCGACAGCGTCATCCACTCGGCGGTCATGGCCGGCATCCTCGCCGGGCTCCCGGCGGTGCGCGTCCGGCTCGTCGTGTTCGACACGAGCATCGTGGACCTGAGCGAGTACGCCAGCGACCCGGTCGAGGTGCTGATGTCGGTGCAACTCGGCGGGGGGACGAACATCGGCGCCGCGGTGCGGTACTGCGAGCAGCTCGTGTCGCAGCCGCGGCGGACGATTCTGGTGCTCGTCACCGACTTCTGCGAGGGCGCCGACCCGCGGGAGCTGGTGGCCGCCGTGCGCCGGCTCCGCGGGGCCGGGGTGCGGCTGCTCGGGCTGGCGGCGCTCGACGCGACCGCGGCGCCGTTCTACGACGCCCGCACCGCCGGTCAGCTGGCCGCCGAGGGGATGGAAGTCGCGGCGCTGACGCCCGAGCGGCTGGCCCACTGGCTCGCCGCCGCGATGGACCAGGGGTGACCCGTGACGCCCGCCGACCGCGAGACGCTCGCCGCCGCCCTCGCCCCGTTCGACGAGGCCGGGCTCGTCGCGCTCGCCAACGTCGGGCTCGTCCGCCGGGCGCGGAAGGATCTCGACGCCGGCGGCCTGTCGCACGAGGAGACGACCGCCGCGGTGGTCGTCCGCGGCCCGGACTGGGCCGTGACCATGCCGCCGGCCGGGCCGACGAAGGCGACCGACACCACCGCCGCCACCGGGGTCACGCGGCAGATCCTGACCGCGACGATGTACCTGCGCGCGGTCTGGGCCGGGGGCGGGCCGGCGGCCGCGCCCGCCCCCGGCCCGTCCCCGGGCGAGGCGCTGGCCGAGGCACTGCTGGCCGTCACGCTCGACGACCTCCAGAAGTGGGCCGGCAGGACGGCGGTGAAGGACGCGTTCGCGGCCCTCATCCCGCCGCCGGCCGTCGCGGTGGAGGCGGGCGCCGGGCTGGCGGTCCGGCTCGTCACGCACGACGTCGAGGCCCGGCTGTTCCCCGGCGGCGGCACGCGGCCGGCCCAGCTGCTCGACGCCGTCCGCACCACCGCCCCCAAGGCCCACCACGCCCGCTGGGTGGTGATCGCCGTCCTCGCCTTCCAGGCGAGCCGCGGTAAGGTGCCGGCTCTCCCCGCCGCGGCTGCTGTTGCCGCGGGCGCCCCGGCCGGCGCGCCGGTGACCCGCGAGCAGGTGCTCGAATCGGCCCGCGGGCTGTTCGCCGCGATGGCCTCCACCGGCCTCGCGCACGTCTCGGACCGCACCGCCCAGCGGCTGTTCACGCTGTCGGTGTCGGCGACGGCGCTGCTCCTGCCGCGGCTTGCCGGCCTCGTGCGCACGCTCGCCGACGACGTGGGCCTCGCGCTCGCCCGACACGCGGCCGCCGACCCGGCCCGGCTGTTCGAACGGCTGTGCGCGGCCGACGCCCTCGCCCGCGCCCTGCTCGCCGCCGGCGAGCCGCCGCCCCTCCGCCTCGCCGGCCGGCCGCGCACCGAGTACGACCCGGCCCCCGACCTCACCCTCGCCGGCGTCGGGGCGTACCCGTGGGAGTCGGCGTCCGGGTTCGAGGGGGTGACGGCGCTGTTCTGGGACCTGGCCGGCGGGCGGTTCCTCACCTGGACCGCCTCCCGGCCGGTCGCCACGCCCGGGCAGTTCTCGTCGGACGCCGCGTACCGGTCCGAACTGCTCTGGCGGTGTGGCCCGCCGGACCGGCTGTGCCGGTCGCTGGTCGCGCTGCGCGGCGGCCGGCTGAACCCGGCCGGCCGGCTGTCGTCGGGGAAGGAGAGTGTGGCCGAGTCGCTCGACCTCACCGACCCCGCCCCCATCGACTTCGGCGGCCGCGCGTTCGACGACTGGGCCGCGCTCGCCGCCCACGCCGCCGGCACCTACCCGCTCGGCCTCGCCGAGCCGCGCCCGCTCGACCGCGTCGTGGTGCTGCGCCCGGCCGCGTGGGGTGAGCGGGTGTTCGACGAGTCGCGGCAGTGCCTCCGCTGGGCCGTCCGCGACGCCGCCGGGCGCGAGGCGGAGCTCTCCGTCCCGTGGGTCGGGGTGAACGAGCCGGTGATCGAGTTCCTGGAGGCGGTGAACCCGGACCGGGACCGGCTGTCGGCCGTGGTCGCGCGCGTCGGGCTCGGCCGCGGCGGGCTGACGCTGGAGCCGCTGTCGCTGCTCGGCGCGGGGACGCCGAACGGCGGGCACCGCGTGCTGTGCCCCGGCTTCGACCGCGGGCTGATCGCGTCGCGGAACGCGGCGCTGCTGGAGAGGCTGCGGAAGAAGTACGGCCGCGACCGCGTCGCCACCACGCTCGGCGACGACGAGGGCGGGGCGGACGCCCCGGAGGCTCCCGGCCCGCTCGGCGACCGGCTCCGCGAGTGGGAGGGGCTGCTCGTCGCGGCCGCGGAGGCGGGGGTGCGCCGGTACGCTCCTGACGCCGGCCGCCGGGCCGAACTGCTCGGCTACTTCCGCCGGGTCGGGTTCGCCGACCTCGACCCGTGCCCCGGCGGCGCACCGCTGAGCGCGGACGCCCTGCTCCGGGCTGGCTACCTGGCGACGCTCTACCGCGACGCGCTCCGCTCCAGTGCGATCGGGTAGGCCGGGCCGCACTTCAGGGGACGCCGCCGGCCCCGGCGCTACGCCAGCCAGTTCCCGGCCTCGAACCAGCTGAGCAGATCCTTCGTCATCGTCCCGGCGTTGTCCATCCGCGGCACCTTGTTCTGGCCGCCGTACTTCCCGCGGGACTTCATCCACCCCTCGAACCCGCCCCGCTTCACGGGCACGACCCGCGGCAGCAGCATCGTCAGGTCACCGACCCGGTGGGCCGCGTAGTCCTCGTTCAGCCGGGACAACTCGGCGTCCAGGTCGGCGGCGAACCGGGTCAGGTCCGGGGGGGCCGCCCCGGCGAACTCGACGAGGTACAGGTGGTGCCCCGGGGTCCGCGGGTCGGGGGGGAATACGGGGCCGACGTGGAAGTCGAGGACGTCCGCCCCCGCCGCCCGGGCCGCCACCGCCACCCCCTTCTCGACCTCCTCCTGGATCAGGTGTTCCCCGAACGCCGAGAGGAAGTACTTCGTCCGCCCGGTGAAGCGGATCAGCGGCGGGTCGCGCCGCTCGAACGCCACCGTGTCCCCCACGAGGTACGACCACACCCCGGCGCACGACGTCAGCACCACCGCGTACTGCACGCCGGTCTCGACGGTGGCGAGGGTGTGCCGCTCCGGGAAGTCGCGGCCGAGTTGGTCCACCGGGACGAACTCGAAGAAGACGTTGTGGTCCGGCACGACGCGGAGCATCTGGTAGCGCGGGTCCTCGGTGGCGATGAACCCCTCGGAGCAGGGGTACACCTCGCAGAACCCGACCCGGTCGCTGCCGATCTCCCGGCGGAACAGGTCGCGGTATGGGTCGAACTTCGTCCCGCCGTGGATGACGAGTTGCAGGTCCGGCCACGCCTCGGCAACGGTCGCCTTGCCGGTGACCTGCTTCAGCCGGTCGAACAGGACGATCATCCACGCCGGGATGCCGCTGATCGCCGTGATCGGCTCGCGCGCGGCCAGCTCGGCGAAGCGGGTCACCTTCTGCTCCCAGTCGGTCAGGAGCGTGAGGTTCTCGGGCGGGAAGGTGTAGGGGCGGAGGAAGGCGAACACCTCTTTGGCCGCGATCCCGCTCAGGTCGCCGGCGAGGCTGCCGTCCGGCTGCTTGCGGAGGTCGGTGCTGCCGCCGAGGAAGAAGAACTTGCCGGTGAACAGCTTCGCGTCCGGCCGGGCGTGGCGGAACAGGGCCGTCGTGGTGAACGCCGCCTTCTTGTTGCTGGCCACCATCTCGCGGGTGACGGGCACGTACTTCGTGGTGCCGCTCGTGGTCCCGGACGACAGCGCGTAGTACGGCACCTTGCCGGGCCAGGTGACGTCGTCGAGCCGGGGGTAGGCGGCCTTCCAGTAGGTGTCCCAGAAGAACTCGTAGCCGCGCACCGGGACGCGGGCCTGGTAGTCGGCCACGGAGGTGATGCGGTCGAAGCCGTGGTCGCGGCCGAACCGGGTGTTGCGGGCGTGGCGGACGAGCTTCAGGAGGGTGGCGTGCTGGTGCCGGCCGGCGTCGAGCCGGTCGAGGGCGGCGGCTCGGGCGTGGGCGTAGCGAAGGAACCCGGCATCGGCCGCCTTTCGAACGAGCCGGCTGCCGGCGACCGGGGCGAGGAACGCGGTGCTGGCCATCACGGACTCCGAAGGATCGATGCGGGCGGGAAGGCCCGAGCCACCTAACCCCCCGGCCCCTCCCCTGAGAGGGAAGGGCGGGCCCGAGTTGGGCGGCTTGAAGAATTACAGCGAACGTGAATCGGGCGCCGGCCCGCTCTGCGCGCCTTCACTCCCCCTCCCCTAAGAGGGAAGGGGGCCGGGGGGGTTAGGTGGCTCGGGCCTTCCGCCGTGAAGGGGACACGCGGGGCTCCCGAATCTCGCTCCGGCGTCCCAGCCTCAAACGCGAAAGCCCGCAGGCTTCCGCCCGCGGGCCTGCGACGGCCGCCCCGAACTCACGCCCCCTGGGGGCGGTACCCGCGGCACACGTACACCCCGCCCGGCGGCAGGTTGGCCGGGACGAACCGGAACCGCACGTCGTCGAAGTAGCGGCGGTACAGCTTGTAGTAGACCATCGGCATTACGGTCAGCTGGCGGAACGACCCGGCCGGGCTCAGCACCCGCGACGAGGTCGCCAGGACGGTGTCCCGCAGGCCGGCCGGGAAGGACGGCAGCGGCAGCCCCGACAGGACGTGGTCCACCTGCGGGATGCCCCGCTCGGCCAGGAGCTTGTCCAGCTGACAGGCGTCGCCCTGGACCACGTCCAGGTGCGGGAACCGGGCCTTCAGCCGGCCGCACAGGTCGGGGTCGAGTTCGACCACCAGGAGTTTGGTGTGCGAGCGGAGCCGCGGGGCCAGCTCGGCCGTGATCGGCCCGGTCCCGGCGCCGAGCTCGACGATGCACCGGGCCGAGTCGAAGTCGATGCCGTTGAGCATCGACCGGGCCATGAACCGGGAGCTGGGGGCGAACGACGCGATCGACCGGCCCTTCTTGAGGAACGCCCGCATCATCAGCCACCAGTCCGGGCCGGCGACCCCGGACGGGGCGGGCGGCGGGGCGTGGGGGGCGGTCCGGGCGTCGGCCGGGGCGGGGTGGTGGGGCATCACGTGGCTCGGGGTCGGGGTGGTTTCGAGAGGAACAACTGAGGCCACGTCGGGCGGGCGGTCGGGTCGGCGGCGCTGAGGAAGTGTACAACCAGCCGGTTGATCTTCCACGCCTTCTCGATCTGCGGGGCGTGCCCGCACTTGGGCAGGGACAGGAACACCCCGTTGGGCAGCTCCCGGGCGGCCTCCTCGGCCGTCCGCGGGCAGCACACCTTGTCCTCCGTGCCGGTCACCAGCAGGGTCGGACACCGCATCTCCTTCAGCTTGTCCCGGACGGTGTGCTCCAGCGTCCCGCGCACCGTCTTGATGAACCCGAGCTTCCACCGCTTGTTGTCGAACCGCGACTTGTAGTAAGTCAGCACGTCTTGATCGACATTCTTTCGCGCATTGTAGAATACGCTCTTGACCATCGCGTTCGCGCCGCGGCCGCCGAGGCCGTCCATGATCGGCAGCTGTTCCGTGTCGCCCATCCCGGACGGGCACAGCAGCACGACCCGGTTCACCAACTCCGGGTAGCGGACGGCGAACTCGACCGCCACCTTCCCGCCCAGGCTGCTGGACACGAGGTGGTACGGGGGGTTCTGCACGAACCGGGTCAGGTACGTGTGCAGCTGGCCGACGAGGTAGTCGACGGTGACCGGCTCCCGGCTGCGGATCTGCTGCTGGAGCGCCTCGCCCTCGTAGACGAGGATGTTGGGCGCGAGTACCTCGAAGTACCGCGACCAGAAGCGGCGGTTGCGGTACCACGACTCGGCCTGCTCGGCGAGGCCGTTGAGCAGGACCAGCGGCGGCCGGCGGCCGTAGTGCTTCGGCCGGAGCCGGGCGAGGAGGCCGTTGAGCGGCGAGGGCATCGTAGGGGAACCCCGGATCCCGGCGGCGCCGGGGCGCCGAGGGTACGAGTTTTTAGGATAGTGTCGCGGGTGCGGGTGTGGAGAGCAAAACCCGCCCCGGGAGCATTCGGGGGCCGGGATTCGGGATTCAAGATTCGGAACGTCGGGGTTGGGCAGGGGCCGGGATTCGGGGAGGAGGGGGTCGCGGCAGGGGGCTGGGAAACGGGAAGGGGCCGGCGACCGGACGTGCCCGGTCGCCGGCCCCTTCCCGTTTCCCGGTCCGGTTCAGCAGACGCAGCAGCAGACGGGGGTGCCGCCCATCATCAGGCAGCAGGTGCAGCCGGCCGTCATGCAGGCGGCGACGCAGTCGCAGCAGCCCTGGATCATGTCGCAGCAGGCCTTGTCGCCGCTGGTGCAGGTGACGCAGCAGCCGTCCTTGGTCATCTCGACCTTGCAGGCGCCCATCGTCAGGTTGCAGCAGCAGACGGTCATCCCGTTCATCATGCAGCACAGGCTGCACATCCCGCCGGCCATCATGGTGCAGAGGTTCTGCATCATGGCGCAGGCGGTCGGGTCGTCGCAGGTGCAGGTCAGCTTCATCCCGCCGGCGCACTTCTCCACCTTCATCGTGCAGCGCGGCACCATCACCATGTTCGGGGCAGGGGTCGTCGGGGTGCCCATCGGCATCCCGGTCCCCATCCCGGCCATCGCCGCCCGGTCCATCATCATCGCGGTGGCCATGGTCGCTCTCCTCGGGTCATGAGCCGGGGTGGACGGTTCGACAGAACCGCTGGTACCGGCCGTAAAAGGGGTCGAATTCCGCATCCGGAGTTTGATTTCCGGCGCTGGTCAGGTAGAATAACTTCACAAACGCGATCAACTTGATCGGGTTGCGCCGCGAGAGTCGCTTCCGCTTCTCACTCTTTCCGAGCCAACGTCATGTTGCCGAACAGGTTCCGTCACCTGTTGCCCTCGGAACTCCCGACCCGCAGTCTGGTCGGGTGTGCGGACGCTTTTGTCCCTGTGGCAGTGCCTGTGGCACAACTCCCGTGGGTTCAGGAGCTGTACCGGTTGGCCGCCGAGCAGACCCGTGTTCAGCTCGCCCCGCCGCGGCATCTCCGGCCAACGGTCTTTTCGGCGAACTGATCCGGACATCGGGGTTGTGCCCCGGTGACGTGAGACAGCTTAACCGCTCCGCCCCGCTCTGCCTACCGTCAATTCCCGGGCGGAGCCTACTGCGTCAGAATGAAAATGTTGATCACTTCAGTCGGGGTCTTTGACCCCGACGGTGTCGTTTCCGCCCCTTGCTGGATCTGATGTCAGGGGCGGTTCGGGCGGGTCGGTCGGTGAATCCTTGAGTGCGACCGCCCCTGCGATACTTCGGGCACTTTGCACAACTGTCTGCGACGGCTCCCTACGATCGCCTCCCACCCGGCGAAGGCCGCCTTCCCGGCCCCGGCTTCACGCCGCCCCGTTCTCCGGGCCGGGCTCACCCGCCTGGAACGTGTACGCCGTGAACACGAGGCTGACGTGGTGGTGCCAGCCGGCCCACGTCCGCCCCTCGAAGTGGTCCAGTCCCAGCGCGGTTCGGAGGTCGTCGAAGCGCGTCCGGGCGGCGGCCAGGGCGTCCGCGTTCTCCGCGAGTGTCAGCCCGCGCGACGGGAGGCCGTCCCCCAACTCGCGGGCGTAGCCGTCTTCGGGCACCACGGCACCGCGGCCGGGTAGCCGGCCTTCGGCCCGCACCTCGTCGATCATCGCCAGCGCCAGTTCCGTCTTCGACGCCGGCCGGCGGGCCTCCTCCGGGACCGTGCGCTCGGCCAGTTCCGCGTTCTCCCGCAGCCAGTAGGCCGGCAGGTAGAGCCGGGCCGCCAACGGGAAGTACCCGGCCGGGCCGTGCTGGGCGAGGACCACCCCGATCTGGCAGTTCACCTTCTGCCCCAGGGGCCGCGCGAACTGCCGCTGCACCCCCGCCGAGTGCCGGCCCTTCTTTGGGAACACCGCGTCGTGGACCACCCACACGGCCCCGGGGTCCGTCACGGCCCCCGGGCGCACACGCCGGCCCGCGGCGAACAGCCGGGCGGCGTCCCACGGGCTGCGGGTGACGAAGTGCTGGAGCGCCTGCACCAGGTCGGCCTCGGCCGGCGCCAGGTCGGTGGCCGCGGCGGCGACTCCCTCCACGTTCCTTCGCCCGGGGGCCGTGAGCAACCCGGCGAGGTAGGCGACGAAACGCTGGAACTGATCGGTGCGGGGAAAGACCTCGCGGAACCGCTCGGCGAACGCCTCCAGCCGCACGAGGCGGGCGGCGTCCAGAACGGCGGGCCGGTGGGGGGCGGACACGGTCACATATCCCTCGGCATCGGCACTGAGCCGAACGCGGCCGTCGGGCGGAACGGGCCTGGGAGCGAGTATGGAACGAGCCGGGGAGAGCGGCTGCTAACACGATCAAGTATATCGCAAAAGTCAGGAATCGCTTCCAGTACTTTCCGGCGACCAGCTTCCGATTGCCCCTCCTCGGGCCTACTCCGTCACTTCCGCGTATCAGGATTGTGATCCGTTTACGTCGATCTGCTTCGATCGCAAAATTCTAAATGGTAAATATTTGTGTCGATAGTGAGCGGTGGACGAGCGAGACGACTTGACCCAGTAGCACGAGGGTTTCGGGAATGGGGCTAGGAAGACCGCGAACCATTCACCATCATGTCGATCAAGATAGTGGAGACGCGGCCGGCTGCCGATCGGACGACAGCCTGACGTGGCCTCGAAGGAGGATCGACCCGTGAAACCACAACACCGTCGGAACCCCGTGGCCCGGCTTCGGCTACTTTCGCAGGCTCGCCTTCTGGACCGCCCGACCTGGCTTCGGCTGCGTCCGCAGACTCGCCGAGCCAGGGCTGCTTTTACGCTGATCGAACTGCTGGTCGTGATCGCCATCATCGCCATCCTGATCGGGCTGCTCTTGCCCGCCGTCCAGAAGGTCCGTGAGGCCGCTGCCCGGGCCAAGTGCCTGAACAACCTCAAGCAGATCGGCCTGGCCTCGCACAACTACCACGACGCGAACACCACCCTCGTCCCGGCGTTCATCGGGGACAACTCGGAGAAGCTCGACGGCTGGGCGACCTGGGGGGCGCTCCTCCTGCCGTACATCGAGCAGACCGCCCAGTACAACCTGTGGGATCTTCGCTACCCCGCCTCCGCCCAGCCGTTGCCGGCCGTGCAGACGCAGATCACCATCTACGCCTGCCCGTCGCGCCCGCCGCACGTCCTCAGCACCGCCGACTTCATCACCGGCGGCGCGGCCCTGACCGACTACGCCGCCAGCTTCGGCCCGCACGCCGCGTACACGTCGTCGATCGGCGCCATCATCCCGAGCATCCCGGACGTGGGCGCGGACGGCTCCGGCAACCCCATCCTGCGGACGTGGCGGGGGCAGCTCAACCTCCTGTCGGTGACCGACGGGACGAGCAACACCACGATGTTCGGGGAGAAACACGTCCGCCCCAACTCGCTCCGCGGGAAGAACGAGGACCGTAGCGTGTTCGGTGGGAACCGGAACAACACCCGGCGGATGATGGGCGTCAGCAACGTGAACGGCGACCAGCGCTCGCTCATGCCGCCGGAGGCCCAGAGCACGGCCCTGGCCAACAGCAGCTTCGGCGGCCCGCACACCGGGGTGACGAACTTCGTGTTCGTGGACGGGAGCGTGAAGCCGATCCGGCTGACCGCCGATCTGGACACCCTCACCCGGCTGGTGACCCGCAACGACGGGCTCGTCATCACCGGGAACTACTAAGCCCTCCGCCGCCCGCAAGCTGCCAGACCCTTGCCTTCTCGCCCGCGTTCGAGGAGAGTGTGACGTGGCGAACGTCCGAATGATCCGCCTCCGACTTCTCGCCGCCTTCGGCGCCGCCGTCCTGTCCGGGTGCGGTGCGGGCGGCCCCCAGCTCCGCCCGGTGAGCGGGACGGTGAGCCTCCCCGGCGGCGACCCGGCGATCCTCGCCGGCAGCGCGGTCGAGGTCGCGCTCGACACCGACCCGACCGTCCGCGCCTCCGGCACCATCGGGCCGGACGGGCGGTTCCGCCTCGAAACGCTCCGCGACGGCGCCGTCCGCACCGGCGCCCCCGAGGGCACCTACAAGGCCCGGATCATTCTCGGGGACGACGACCCGGCGGTCCGCAAGAAGGCGACCAAGGCCGTCCCCGCCCGCTTCCAGGCGTTCGAGTCCTCCGGCCTGACGTTCCGCGTCCCCGCCGACGGGGACGTGACCCTGGCCGTCGCCACCCGCTGACACACCCGACCACCCGACGGGACCGCCGATGCGTACCGCTTACCGACTCCTGCTCGCCGCCGCGGTGACGACCGCCGGCGGCGCCGCCCGGGCCGACGACCCGCCGCCGCCGGACAAGGCGAAGGTCGAGTTCTTCGAGAAGAAGGTCCGGCCGGTGCTGGCCAACCACTGCTACGGCTGCCACTCGGCCGACACCAAGCCGGCCGGCGGGCTGCGCGTGGACGACCGCAACGGGCTCCTCGTGGGTGGCAACAACGGCCCGTCGGTCGTGCCCGGCGCCCCGGAAAAGAGCCTGCTCCTGAAGCGGGTGGCGCACGACGCCAAGAAGCGGATGCCCGCCGCCGGCGAGCCGCTCAACGACACCCAGATCGCCGACCTGACGCAGTGGGTGAAGGACGGCGCCGCCTGGCCGGCGGTCCGCGTCCCGGCCACGCTCGGGAAGGCCCGGCCGGAGTACGCGAAGCTGAAGGCCGAGCACTGGGCCTTTCGCCCGCCGACCGACCCGCCCGCCCCGGCCGTGCAGGACGGCGCCTGGCCGCGGGACGCCATCGACCGCTTCGTCCTCGCCGGGCTGGAGGCGAAGGGGCTCCGCCCCGTCGGCGACGCCGACCCGGTCACCATCCTCCGCCGCGTCACTTTCGACCTGACCGGCCTCCCGCCCACGCCGCAGGAGGTCGAGGCGTTCGTCCGGGACGCCGCACTCCGCACCCCGCGCTCCGCGCTCGAAGCGGCGGTCGACCGGCTGTTGGCGGCGCCGGCGTTCGGCGAGCGCTGGGGCCGGCACTGGCTGGACGTGGCCCGCTACGGCGAGAGCACCGGGCCGAGCCGGAACATCCCGTACCCCCACGCCTGGCGGTTCCGCGACTACGTCATCGACGCCGTGAACGCCGACGTGCCCTACGACCGCTTCATCCGCGAACAGCTGGCCGGCGACCTGCTCCCGGCGACGACGCCCGCCGAGCGCGACCGGCTGGCCACCGCGACCGGGCTCCTGGCGCTGGGCGTGAAGGACGTGAACCAGCGGTTCAAGGTCCGCTTCGAGATGGACAACGTGGACGAGCAGATCGACGTGGTCACCCGCTCGACGCTCGCCCTGACCGTCAGCTGCGCCCGCTGCCACGACCACAAGTTCGACCCGGTGCCGACGACCGACTACTACGCCCTGGCCGGCATCTTCACCAGCACCGAGAACGGCGCCGGGGTGCGGAGCAAGATGGGCGGCGGCGGGCTCGACTACTACGACCCGGCCAACCTCATCCGCCTCTCGACCGAGGGGCCGGCGGCCCCGGCCGCGGAGGTGGCGAAGGCGAAGGCCGAACTGGACGTGGCCAAGAAGGCGTGGGACGGCATCCGCGGCACGCCCGAGGGGCTCAAGAAGGCGGCCAACGGGCAGCCGACGCAGCGGCCGTACCGGCTGAAGTTCGAGAAGGCCCAGGGGGACTACCTGGCCCTCACCGACCCGGCCGCCCGCGGGCACGCGGTCCACGGCGTCCGCGAGGGCAAGGCCGTCGCCGACACCGCCGTCCGCCTCCGCGGCGAGGCGGAGAAGCTGGGGCCGGTGGTGTCACGCGGGTTCCTCACCGCGTTCTCGGTGCCCGGGGCTGCGGGTGTGAACCCGAAGCAGAGCGGCCGGCTGGAACTGGCCGAGTGGGTCGTCAGCCCGTCGAACCCGCTGACGGCCCGGGTGGCGGTGAACCGCGTGTGGCACCACCTATTCGGCCGGGGGCTGGTCGGCACGCCGGACAACTTCGGCGTGATGGGCGACACCCCCACGCACCCGGAACTCCTCGACCACCTGGCCGCCCGCTTCGTCCGCGACGGCTGGTCGCTCAAGAAGCTGGTTCGCACGATCGTCCTGACCCGGGCCTACGGGCTGAGTTCGGAAGCCACCGCCGCCCACCGGACGGCCGACCCGGGGAACCGGCTCGTGTGGCGGCACACGCCGCGGCGGCTCGAAGCCGAGGAGCTGCGCGACGCGATGCTGGCCGCGGCCGGGACGCTCGACCGCGCCCGCCCGGAGGGCTCGGCGGCGCGGGGGCTGAAGATGATCGAGATGCGCGACAACGGCCCCGAGGCGAAGGGGGTCCACGAGGCGGGCGACAAGAGCCGGCTGCGGAGCGTGTACCTGCCGCTCCTCCGCGGGGTGACGCCGAAGGCGCTGGAGGTGTTCGACCCGGCCGACCAGACGCTCGTGTCCGTGAAGCGCGACACGACGACGGTCCCCGGCCAGGCGCTGTTCCTGCTGAACTCGCCGTTCGTCCGCAAGCAGTCGCTCGCCCTGGCGGAGCGGGTGCTCGCCGAGAAGACGGTCGATGACGCCAACCGGGTCCGCTCCGCGTATCAGCTGGCGCTAGGCCGGTCGCCATCGACGGCAGAGGTGGAGCGGGCGTTGGGGTTCGTGGGCGAGTACGAGTCGGCCTACCGGGCCGACCCGCAGCCGATCCCGCCCGCGCCGCGGCCCGCGGCTCCGCCGCGTCCGAAGGGGCCGGCGGCCGAGGTGATCGACCCGGACCAGATTGACCAGACCGGCGAGGCGGTGACGGAGGAGTCCGTCCGCCCGCGGGACGCCCGCACCGCCGCGTGGCTGGCGTTCACGCAAGCCCTCTACGGCAGCGCGGAGTTCCGGTACGTGAAGTGACGCCGGCTCGCGTGACCCCGTAGCCCCGCCCGGGGCGTTGCCCCGGGCTATCGGATCGCAGGCCAACGGCCTGCATTCGGTCTTCAGCCCGAAGGGCTGGGATTCCATAGCCCGGGGCAACGCCCCGGGCGGCGTCGGCAGACCAACCGCCCCGGGCTACGAACGGACGCCCCTCCGGGGCTGAAACCCAAGACACCGACCACCCACACGGAACAAACCATGCCCGCCCCGCACTCCCCCCTGACCCGCCGGGCCGCCCTCAAGAGCGCCAGCGCCGGGTTCGGGTATCTCGCCCTGGCCGGGCTCCTCGACCAGCAGGCGAAGGCGAACCCGGCCGCCGCGCCGCAGCCGCTCGCGCCGAAGCAGCCGCACTTCCCCGCCAAGGCGAAGCGGCTCATCTTCGTCCACATGAACGGGGCGATCTCGCAGCACGACACGTTCGAGTACAAGCCGAAGTTGTTCGCCGACAACGGCAAGCCCGGCCCCGGCGGCGGCACGCTCACCGCGCCGAAGTTCCGCTTCGCCCAGCACGGCCGGACGGGCTCGTGGTTCTCGGAGCTGCTGCCGAACCTGGCCCGCCACGCGGACAAGATGTGCTGGCTCCGCGGCCTCCACACCGACACCCCGGCGCACCCGCAGGCGGTGGTCCAGCTGCACACGGGGAGCGCCAACGCCGCCCTCACCCGGCCGAGCCTGGGGGCGTGGCTGCTGTACGGCCTCGGCACCGACAACCAGGATCTGCCCGGGTACGTGACGATCAACCCGCCGCCGAACTTCGGCGGGGCGGTGAACTACGGCAGCGCCTTCCTCCCGGCCCACTTCCAGGGCACCCGCATCGACGACCGCGGCTACCTGCCGAACCTCCGCGGCACGACCGCGACCAACCTCCAGCGCCGCCAGCTGGACCTGATCCAGGGGATGAACCGCGACCTGGCCGCGGCCCCGGGCGCCCCGGACGCGGTGGACGGGGTGATCGAGTCGTTCGAGCTGGCCTTCCGGATGCAGGGGCGGGTGCCCGAGTTGCTCGACCTGTCGAAGGAGCCGCTGCGGGTGCGTGAGGAGTACGGCGCCACCGACGCCCCGGCCTCATCGTTCGCGCGGCAGTGCCTCACGGCCCGCCGGCTGTGCGAGGCGGGGGTGCGGTTCGTGGAGATCTGCCAGCCCGGCTGGGACCACCACAACAACCTCCACGCCGGGTTGATCGACCGCTGCCGGTCCGTGGACCAGGCGACCGCCGCGCTCCTCACCGACCTCGACCGCCGCGGCCTACTGGCCGACACGCTGGTTCTGTTCGGGAGCGAGTTCGGCCGGCTGCCGACGTCCCAGGGTGTGGACGGCCGCGACCACAACATCACGGGCTACCCGATGTTCCTGGCGGGGGCGGGGGTGAAGCCCGGCTTCACCTTCGGGGCGACGGACGAGTACGGCATCCGCGCCGTGGAAGGCCGGATGCACACCAACGACCTGCACGCCACGCTGCTGGCGCTGCTGGGGATCGACCACGAACGTCTGACCTACCGCTACGCCGGCCGGGACTTCCGGCTGACGGACGTGGCCGGCAACGTGGCCCGCGAGGTGTTCGCGTAGTTCCTGGGGGGGGCGGGGGTGGTAACCGTTATCACCCCCGCCGCAGTCGGGATGAACTCCGAAGAACTGACGAGCCCCAGGTGCAGAATTCCCGCACCTGGGGCTCGTCAGTTCTTCGGGCGGGGTGATAACGGTGATCGCCCCGGGGCCGATCACCTCCGATGATCATGTCCCGTCACCAGTGGCTGATCGGCCCGGCCGGGACGGCGATTTGGGCCTGCTGCGCATCGTACTCGCTCCACCCCGGCGGCGGGCCGGCCTCGGCGAACGGGGCGATCAGCTCCTCGAACTGCGCCAGGTTGTCCAGCATCACCAGCGCCGCCTGCGTCTTCTTCGGCAGCCGGAGGGCGCGGGTGTACCACGTCGCCACCTTGCGGAACTGGACGCACCCGTACCGCTCCCCGCCGCGCCACTCCACCAGCCGGCGGAGGTGGAGCCGCATGAAGGCGATCCGCTCGTGGTACGTCGCCCGCGGCCCCGGGTGGCCGGTCCGCACCCAGCTGTCGAACTGCCGGAACACCCACGGGTTCGCCAGCGCCCCCCGGCCCAGCGCGATCCCGTGGCAGCCGGTGTCCTCGACCATCCGGGCCGCGTCGGCGACCGTCCGCACGTCGCCGTTGCCGTAGACGGGGATGCGCTCGACCGCCTCGACCACCCGGCGGATGCCGTCGTGGTTCACCCCGCCGCTGAAGCCCTGCTCGCGGGTCCGGCCGTGGATGGTCAGGGCCGCCACCCCGGCCTGCTCGAACTCCCGGGCGAAGAACGGCGCGGTCAGGTTGTCGTCGTCCCAGCCGAGCCGCATCTTCACCGTCACCGGCACCTTCACGGCCTCCACCACCCCCCGCACCAGCGCCACGGTGGTGCCGGTGGTGTCGCACATCAGGCTCGACCCGCCGCCGGTCCTCACGACCTTGCGGACCGGGCAGCCCATGTTGATGTCGATGCCGTCGGCGAGGTTGTGGGCGACGAGCCAGGCCGCGGCGCGGGCCATCTCGTCGGGGTTGCTGCCGAAGATCTGCACGAACAGGGGCCGCTCGGCCGGGTCGGTGGCGAGCAGCTCCATCGTCTTCTTGAGCTGCTCTAGGATGGCCCGGGCGTTGACGAGGTCGCTGGTGCAGAGCCCGACCCCGCCGACCTCGCGGACGGACAGCCGGAACGGCAGGTTGGTGTACCCGGCCAGCGGCGCGAGGTTGAACCGCGACGCCATCGGGATGCCGCCGATGGACACGGGCTCGCGGTACCAGGCCGGCGGGGCGGGGAGTTCGGCGGGGTGGGACATGCGTGTAGTTTACGCGAGCGGTTGGAACCGGTTGTGGCGGCGGGCGGCCTTACGAGCCGCGACCGGGAGGGCGTACACTACAGACCGCGCTCGGGGATGGCGGGTTCGGCGGCCGCTCCCTCCCGGTCGCGGCTCGTGAAGTGATCCGACGGCGCGTCACGCGAAGTCCGACGCCCCCGCCGGCCAGCTCTCCCGCGGCTGCCAGCGGAGCAGCGTCTCGCTGTCCGACAGGTCGTAGCGTAGGGCGTGCGTGTGCCTGCTGGTGGCGTAGGCGACCGCGTAGGGGGGGAGCGTCGCGGCCTCCACCGTCGCGGCGAAGAACCGGCCGGCGTCGCCGGGGCTGAGGAACACGTCCTGGAACAGCTCGGCCGCGGCGATCTCGGCCACCTGCCCCGGGTCGCGCGGGCACCAGCCGAGTCGCACCGCCAGCACCTCGATCCCGTGTTCCGTCGCGTACACCTGGCCGAGGGCTTCGAGGAACACCTTCGTGGCCGCGTACAGGTAGCGCGGCCGGTAGGGGTGTGCCGCCGTGATCGGCGTGTTCCCGGTCAGCAGGTGACCGCCGATCACCTGCCCCGTACTCGCCAACACCACCCGCGGGATCTTCAGGACGCGGACCGCCTCCATGATCTGGTACGGGGCGATCACGTTGTTCGGCACGAGTTCCGACAGGAAGTTGTCGCCGTCGTCCGGGGCCGTACCGCGGGGGTAACGGGCATCGTCCGGAGTGGCCGCGAGGTGGATCAGGCAGTCCACCCCCGCGGCGGCCCGGCGGAGCGCGTCCACGTCCGCCAGTCCGGTGACGACCGACTGCGCGGCCGGGAGCCCGGGCGTGGGGCGGACGTCGAGCCCGACGACGTGGTGCCCGCGGGCGGCGAGCTCGCGGACGGCGGCGCGACCAACCCGCCCGGCCGAGCCGGTGACGAGAACGCGGCGTGTGTTCATCCCGTCAGTGTAGGAACGGGATGCACTGCCGCCGGGCCGGCCGCGGCCCGCGTTAGAAGTCGCCGAGCACCTGCCCGTCGTCGCGGAGCATCAGGTTGAGGAAGGTGCCGAGGTCGACCGAGTCGCGGACGAACCGGGCCGAGCCGTCGGCCAGGCTGACGTGGACCCCGCCGGTGTGGAAGCTGTACGGCTGCCCGCTGTTGGTGTGGTTCATGAACCGGTAGGTGCCCGGGGCGGTGTCGATGGCCGCCTCCCACGCCGCCCCCAGGCTCGGGTTGGTGGCCGCGAGCGGCGGGGTCGGGCTCCCGGCCGTGCCTCGCCCGCTGTTCGTCGGGCTGCTGGCCGCAGTCAGGTTGTCGGCCCGGTAGGCCCGCATCTTCACCCCGTCGCCGGCCCCGGCCCACGCCAACGACACCGTTCCCGTCGCCGGCCGGCCCTGCACGTACAGGACCGGCGCCCCGGCACACTCGTAGAAGAGCATCGTGTTGCTGTACCCGTCGGTGATGGCCGCGTAGGCCGCCCCGCGCCGCCGGGGGTCGGTGCTGCGGGAGTCGGGCGGGCTCATGGCCGTGTTGAAGTTCATTTGCGGCTCCCCCTCCTGGTACCAGAGCGGGTGCCCGACCGGGCGCAGGGCCGGGATGCGCGGCGTGGTGTAGTCGGTCGCCTGGGCGTTGATTGTGGCGTTAACGGCGATGGTCCGGTCGCCCGGGGTACTCGGGCACTGGAAGATCGGGACGGGGACGTTGAAGTAGGTGCGCAGCTGGGCCGACCACCCGGAGTCGGTCAGCGCCCCGTTGAACCCGTGGAGCCCGTTCGAGTGCCGGGCGGCGTCGAACTCCTGCCCCATCGTCGCCTGCTCGACGTAGGGGAGGATGCGCCAGAGCGACCCGGTCCGGGAGTACGGGAAGTGCCCGTTGTTGTGCTCGTACTGCATCATCCCGAGCCCGATCTGCTTCATGTTGTTCAGGCACTTGGCCCGGGCGGCGGAGGCCCGGACCTTCTGGACGGCCGGGAGAAGGAGGCCGATCAGGATGGCAATAATCGCAATCACCACCAGCAGTTCGATCAGCGTGAAGGCGCGAGGGGGCGGACGGCGCATGGCCGGACTCCGTGCGAACGGGTGGGTGAGAGCCGCGTGGCGTCGGGTGGTGAGCGGCGGACGAGACGGTAGACCGTCCCCGCGCGTCCCGTTCGGAGGCGGAGCGTGCTCGGCGGGTTACTGAGATTGAGTCTCAGCAAGTGAAGTGTACTCTACGGAGCCAATCTGATCGGTCAACGACCAGATTCGAGAAAACAGCGAGAGAAAGTGTGGTTCAAAAGCGTCCATGTTGGTTTTCTGTCGGCCATTCGCCGAGTGCGAGCCCCATTTCGCGTCGGGGGAGGTGGTTGTGGCCCCCCGACCGGTGTGGTACACCAAACACGACCCGGGACTCGAAACCGCGACCTCGAACCGCGAAACTGACATGAACCGCCGCGAGTTCCTCTCCGCCGCGGCCGCGACCGCCGCGGCCTCCCCCGCACTCGCCCAGCCGAAGGGCTCCGCCGTGAACCCCGCCCCCGCCTTCCCGATCGTGGACACCCACCAGCACCTGTGGGATCTGTCCCGCTTCCGCCTCGCCTGGTTCAACCCGGCTACCCCCGAGGGGAAGATCCTCGGCCACACCTTCCTGCCGCCGCAGTACGCCGAAGCCACCCGCGGCGTCGGCGTGGTGAAGGCGGTGTACATGGAGGTGGACGTGGTCCCCGAGCAGCAGCAGCAGGAGGCGGATTTCGTCGTCGCCCTCTGCGAGAGCCGGGCCACGCCCACCTGCGCCGCCGTCGTGAGCGGCCGGCCGAACTCGGACGGGTTCGCGGCCTACGCCCGGCAGTTCCGCGGCCACCGCTACGTGAAGGGCGTCCGCCAGGTGCTGCACGTCGCCGGCGTGACCCCGGCCTACTTCCTCGACGAGAAGTTCGTCAACGGGGTGAAGCTGCTCGGCGACCTCGGGCTGAGCTTCGACCTGTGCGGCCGCCCGGAGGAACTGGCCGACCACGCCAAACTGGTGGACCAGTGCCCGAACACGCGGTTCATCCTCGACCACTGCGGGAACGGCAAGATCACCCACACCCCGGCGGAGCGGGAGCGGTGGCGGCGGGACATGGCCGAGATCGCTCGGCGGCGGAACGTGGTGGGCAAGGTGAGCGGGTTCATCGCCTCGGCCCCGGCCCGGGGCCGGTGGACGGTCGACGACCTGGCGCCGATCGTGAACCACACCCTTGAGGTGTTCGGCCCGGACCGGGTGATGTTCGGCGGCGACTGGCCCGTGTGCCTGCTCGGCGTGGAGAAGTACGCCGACTGGTCGAGCGCCCTGCGGACGATCGTGGCCGACCGCCCCGCGGACCAGCAGCGGAAACTGTTCCACGACAACGCGGTGCGATTCTACGGCCTCGGCGCCTGACACACGCGCCAGGACCGTGCGGCCTCCCGACGGGGTCTGAACGCCGCCACCCGCCCCACGTTCGCCCCGGACCGCTCCCGAGCCCGCCCATGCGGTGTCGCACGCTCACGGCCGCCGGAACCGCCCTCCTCGCCGCGGCGGCGCTCGCCGCCGACTGGCCGGTCCACCGCGGGGACGCGCTCATGTCCGGCGCCGGCCGGGGCACACTCCCAGACCAGCTCCGGGAGCGGTGGGCGTTCAAGACCGGGAACGCCGTCGAAGGCGCCCCGGCGGTGGCCGGAGGGGTCGTCTACGTCGGCTCGCTCGACAAGCACCTCTACGCCCTCGACCTCGCCACCGGCCAGCAGAAGTGGAAGGCCCGGCTCGGCCCGATCAAGGCCGCCCCGGGCGTCCGGGGCGGGGACGTGTTCGTGGGCACCACGGACGGGGCGTTCCACTGCCTCGCCGCCGCGGACGGCGCCGTCCGCTGGACCTTCCAGACCGGGGGCGAGATCGCCGGCGGGTGCAACTTCCACGGGGACCGCGTGCTGGTCGGGTCGCACGACGCCACCCTGTACGCCCTCGATCCGGCCGGGAAGAAGGTGTGGGAGGTCAAGACCGAGGGGCCGGTGAACGGCTCCCCGGCCGTGGCCGGCGACACCGTCCTGGTCGCCGGGTGCGACAGCCGGTTCCACGTCATCGACGCGGCGGCCGGGAAGGAGTTGGGGTCGGTGGACCTGGGCGGGCAGGCCGCCGGGACGGCGGCGGTGGCCGGCGACGTCGCCTACGTCGGGACGATGGCCAATCAGGTGGTCGCGGTGGACTGGAAGGCCCGGCGAAAGCTGTGGGTGTTCGAGGCCCGCCGGCCGCAGCCGTTCTTCGCGTCGGTCGCGGTAGCGGGCGGGCGGGTGGTGGCCGGCGGCCGGGACCGGCGGGTGGTCGCCCTGGACGCCCGGACCGGCCGGGAGGTCTGGGGCGTTGCCGCCGACGGGAACGTCGACGGGTCGCCGGCGGTGGCCGGCGGGCGGGTGTACGCGGGGAGCATGTCGCGGGACGGGCTGTTCTACGTTCTCGACCTGGCCACCGGCCGGGTGGTGCAGGAGGTCGAACTCGACTCGGCGGTCACGGGGTCGGTGGCGGTTGGTCCGGACTGCGTCCTGGTGGGCACCGACCGGGGCACCGTCTACTGCCTCGGCGGCCGGTGACGACGGCGGCTGGAATCCACACCTCAGTTCGGTATTATGATTTGTTAAATCGTAGCACTTGAGCCGGGAGACGGGTTTTGATTGCCGTCACGGGGGCCGCTGGGTTCATCGGCTCGAACCTCGCCCGACAGCTGGCGTCCCAGGGCCACGACCTGCTGCTAGTGGACCACCCGCTCACCGCTCCCAAGGCCGCGAACCTCGCCGGCCTGTCCCAGTTCCGGTTTGTGGACCACACGGCCTTTCTGGACCTGCTCGCCCGGGACCGCCCCGCCCTCGCCGGCGTGTTCCACCTGGGGGCGTGCAGCCGCACCACCGAGACCGATTGGGACTACCTCGACCGGAACAACGTGCTCTACTCCCGAACGGTGTGGGAGTGGTGCGCAGCGCACGGCTGCCCACTGGTGTACGCCTCCAGCGCCGCGACCTACGGGGACGGGAGCCTGGGGTTCGACGACCGGACCCTGGCCAACCAACTCCGCCCGCTCAACCTGTACGGGAAGAGTAAGAACGACTTCGACGCCTGGGTGCAGGCCCAGGTGCGGGACGGGCGGCCGGCCCCGCCGGGGTGGGCGGGACTGAAGTTCTTCAACGTGTACGGCCCCTACGAGGGCCATAAGGGTGGCATGGCGAGCGTCGTGTGGCACGCCTACCGCCAGGCCCGCGAGGCGGGCGAGGTCCGGCTATTCCGGTCGAACGCCCCGGCGGTCGCGGACGGCGGGCAGCGGCGGGACTTCGTGTTCGTCCGCGACTGCATCGACCACATGCTCTGGCTGTGGGCACACCCGGACGCCTCCGGCATCTATAACAGCGGCACCGGCACGGCGCGGACGTTCCTCGACCTGGCGGGTGCGGTCTTCGCCGCGCTCGGCCGGGGGCCGGCGGTCCGGTTCATCGACATGCCGCCGGCGTTGACCGGGCAGTACCAGAACTTCACCCGGGCCGACACGACGAAGCTCCGCGCCGCCGGGTACGACCGACCCCCGACGGCGCTGGAGGACGGGGTGCGGGCGACGGTCGAGTGGCTGCGGGATCAGGAACGCGCGTGAGCCGGGCGGGTCGGCTCGGGCCGGGCGACGGGCCACGGGAATCAGTGTTACTCAGGCAACCGGACTTATGAAGCTCCACTACCACACCAGTTACCCGGGGATCGACGACCTGCGCGAGCGGGCGCGGCGGCGGACCCCGCGGTTCGCGTTCGAGTACCTCGACGGCGGGTGCAACGAGGACGTGAACCTCCGCAAGAACACGGACGACCTGCGGCAGGTCGAGCTGAAGCCGCTCTACCTGACCCGGCACGAGCCGCCGAACCTGAAGACCGAGCTGTTCGGCCACGAGTACGATGCGCCGTTCGGCATCGCCCCCATCGGGCTCCAGGGGCTGATCTGGCCGGGCGCCCCGGAAATCCTGGCGGCGGCCGCCGCCGAGCACAACGTCCCCTTCATCCTCAGCACCGTCACCACGGCGAGCATCGAGCGGATCGGCGAGGTCACCGGCGGGCGGTTCTGGTACCAGCTCTACCACCCGGCGGACGACGCCGTCCGCGACGACATCCTGGACCGGGCCGCCGCCGCCGGGTGCAAGACGCTGGTCCTGCTGTGCGACGTGCCGACGTTCGGCTACCGCCCGCGCGACATCCGCAACGGGCTGGCGATGCCGCCGCGGATGACCCTCCGCAACGTCCTCCAGATCTTCGGCCGCCCGACCTGGGCGGTGCGCACCCTGCTGCACGGCACGCCGCACTTCGCCACGATGGCGAAGTACATGCCCAAGGGGCTGAGCATGAAGCAGCTCGGGGCGTACATGAACGCGACGTTCTCGGGCCGGCTGAACGAGGCCAAGATCGCCCCGATCCGCGACCGGTGGAAGGGCAACATCGTCCTCAAGGGCGTGGCGAGCGAGGAGGACACGGAGACCGCCGTGCGGCTCGGGCTCGACGGGGTGATCGTGTCGAACCACGGCGGCCGGCAGGTGGACGCGGGCGAGTCGGCGATCCGGTCGCTGCTGCCGATCGCGGCGAAGTACCGCGGCAAGATCCGGGTCATGATCGACAGCGGGCTGCGCTCCGGGCCGGACGTCGCCCGCGCCCTGGCCTGCGACGCCGACTTCACGTTCCTGGGCCGGACGTTCATGTACGCGGTCGCGGCCCTGGGCCGGGACGGCGGCCAGCACGCGATCGCCATGCTGAAGGTCCAGCTGAGGCAGGTGATGGACCAACTGTGCTGTCACCGGGTCGCCGACCTGAACCGGCACCTGCTGCGGAAGCCCGCGTAGGCCCGCCGGGCGGCTTGACCGCCCGGCCGCGCGGGGTATGATTCTTCCGCTCAGCCACCCTTGTTCCGCAATGGCGGGTCGTCGCCGCGAGGCCGACCCGTAGCGGGCAAACCGGGTGGCTGTTTTCGTTTCTCCCCCGCCCCGGAGCCGACATGCCGACGAAGGCCGACTACCTGCACACGCCGGTCGAGCACCTCGACGTCACCGCGTTCGACCCGGTGCCGCTGGTCGAGGCGATGGGGAGGACGGCGTTCACCGCCCGCGACCTCGCCCGGGCCGCCGACATCACCCACCGGATGGTCGCCGACCGCGACTGCGGCGTCATCCTCTGCCTGGCCGGCTCCCTCGTCAGCGCCGGGCTGAAGAAGGTGTTCGCCGACGCCGTCCGGTGTCACATGGTGGACGCGGTCGTGTCCACCGGCGCCAACATCGTGGACCAGGACTTCTTCGAGGCGCTCGGGTTCCGCCACTACGTCGGCGAGGAGAAGCTGCGGAGTGGCATGTTCGACGCCGAACTCCGCGACCTGCACATCGACCGCATCTACGACACCCTCATCGACGAGGACGACCTGCGGGCGTGTGACGACACCACCCGCCGGATCGCCGACGACCTGGAGCCGCGGCCGCACTCGTCCCGCGAGTTCGTCCGGGCGATGGGGGCGTACCTCGACCGGCACGGGTGCCAGACGCCCGACAGCATCGTGTACGAGGCGTACAAGGCCGACGTGCCGGTCTTCTGCCCGGCCTTCTCCGACTGCTCGGCCGGGTTCGGGCTGGTCGCCCACCAGCACGCCCGCGGGGACGGCCCGAAGCTGTCGCTCGACAGCGCCAAGGACTTCTACGAGCTGACCCGGCTCAAGATCGCCAACCCGACCACCGGGCTGTTCATGGTCGGCGGCGGGGTGCCGAAGAACTTCGCCCAGGACGTCGTAGTCGCGGCCGACGTGATGGGGCAGGAGGTGCCGATGCACCGGTACGCGGTCCAGGTGACGGTGGCGGACGTGCGGGACGGGGCGCTCTCCGGCAGCACGCTCAAGGAGGCGTCGAGCTGGGGGAAGGTGGACCTGGCGTTCGAGCAGATGGTGTACGCCGAGGCGACGCTCGCCGTCCCGCTGCTGGTCGGCTACGCCTACCACAAGGGGGCGTGGAAGGCCCGCCCCGGCCGGCGGTGGAATCGGCTGCTGGAGCCGGTCGCCGTCTGACTCAACCCCGCCTCCCACCGGACGCCACAATGACCTCCCTCAGACGACTCGGCGTGATCGCCGCCCTCCTCGCGGTCCTCGCCCCGGCCGCGCCCGCGGCCGAGCCGGCCCGCGCGGCCGAGAACGTGCTCGTGGTCACCCTCGACGGGTTCCGCTGGCAGGAGTTGTTCGACGGGGCCGACGAGTCGTTCATGGACGCCAAGCAGGGCGGGGTGAAGGACATCCCCGGTCTGAAGAAGCGCTACCTCCGCGAGACGGCCGAGGCGCGGCGTGAGGCGCTCCTGCCGTTCCTGTGGGGCACGGTCGCTAAGAAGGGACAGGTCTTCGGCAACCCGGCCCGGAAGGCGGCGGCGCGGATCACCAACGGGTTGAAGTTCTCGTACCCGGGGTACAGCGAGCTGTTCTGCGGCGTCGCCGACCCGCGGATCGACTCGAACGCCAAGAAGGACAACCCGAACCTCTCGGTCCTGGAGTTCCTCAACGGCCGCCCGGGGTTCAAGGGCCGGGTCGAGGCGGTCTGCACCTGGGACGTGTTCCCCTCCATCTTCCGCTCCAAGCAAAACGGGCTCCGGGTCCACGCCGGGTGGGAGCCGATCACGGCGGACCGCCTGACCGACCGCGAGAAGGGGTTGAACGAGGCGCTGGAACGGCTCCCCCGGTACTGGCCGGACAACGCCTTCGACGCGCTCACGGTGGGCGCCGCCCGGTCGGCCCTGGAGCGGCGCAAGCCGCGGGCGCTGTACGTCGGGTTGGGCGAGACGGACGAGTGGGGCCACGGCCGCCGGTACGACCTGTACCTGGACGCCGCGAACAAGGCCGACCGGTTCCTGGCCGAGACGTGGGCCTGGCTGCAACAGAACCCCCAGTACAAGGACAAGACCACCCTGGTCGTCACGACCGACCACGGCCGGGGGAGCACCCGTGTGGACTGGACGGACCACGGGAAGGCCGTGCCCGGGGCGGAGTACATCTGGGTCGCGGTGATGGGGCCGGGCACCCCGGCGGCGGGCGAGCGGGAGAACGTCGAGGTGACCCAGAGCCAGGTCGCGGCCACGGTCGCGGCGGCCGTCGGGGAGGATTTCACTGCCGCCAGCCCGAAGGCGGCCCCGCCCCTGCCGGTGTTCGGGAAGAAGTGACCGCCTCCGAATCCACACCAACCCGGGAGCCGCCCCGAAGCCGTGCGTCGCGGGCGGGCTCAGGCGTTCGGGCGGGCGGGGACTGCGGACAGGGCGGCGAGGTCGGTCCGGATGCGGCCTTCGAGGACGAACGCGAGGCTCATGCCGGTCAGCCCGGCCGCGCTCAGCACCGCGACGGGGAGCTTGCTCAGCTGGTCGCTCGACGCCAGGAGTGCGACGGCCAGGAGGGGGACTGCTGCCGCCGCCGCGCGGTACCAGCTGAGCTCGCGCTCGACGCGGCGGATGGCCGGGGCGTCGTCGGGGGTCGGCCCACCTGGGCCGAGGAGGGCGGGGTAGAAGGCGCGGACGGACAGGTAGGTGACCAGGAAGTACGGGTAGGCGGCCGCCATAAGCCCGCAGAAGACCAGCGAGGTCAGGAAGTGGGCGTAGGTGATCGGCCCCTGGGGCGGTGGGCCGGCGGTGGCCGCCAGCGCGACCGGCCAGCCCACCCCGGCCGCCACCCAGCAGCCGACGCAGATGAGCGCGGTCGCCCCGCCCAGCCGGAGGCTCCGGCGGCGCCGCGCCGCCAGGTCGGCCGGGGCGAACGATTCACCCCGGCGGAGCCCGTGTAGGCCCGCGGCCACGGGCCGGATCGTCCGGTACAGCAGGTACAGCCCGAGGGGAAAGAACACGCCGTTGATGACCGGGATGATCCGGTCGAAGGCCGCCCGGGCGGCCGGCCAGCCGGCGATGATCGCGGCGTCGTTGTACCAGATGTTGAACAGCGAGCTGGCGGCGTTCGGGGCGAGCCCGATGGCGAACGTGGCGACGACCGGGTAACGCCGGACGAGGTCGCGCCACCCGCCCGGGGCCGGCCGGACGAGGTCGCGGGTCGCCGGGCGGAGGCAGAGTTCGAGTTCGGCCGCCAGCTCCCCGGCCGTCGCCGGCCGGCGGGCCGGGTCCGGGTCGAGGCAGCGGAGGAGCACGTCCCGCAGCCCCGGCACGTCGCCGTCGGGGAAGGCGGCGACGACCTCCGGGGGCGGCCCGGCCCGCCGCTGGGCGACGAGCGCGGCGAGCGTCGCCGGCCAGTCCCGGCCGACGGCCTCGGGGGCGAACGGGCGCTCGCCGGTGGCCAGCTCCCAGAGGGTGACCGCGAGGCCGTACACGTCGGCCCGGCCGTCCAGGCTCTCGGGCGCGCGGGGGTGGCCGGGGTCGAACGCCTCCAGGTGCTCCGGCGACATGTACGCCAGGCTCCCGCCGAAGAACGCCGCCGGGCCGGCCCCGTCGAGCTTCGAGCAGCAGCCGATGTTGAAGTCCGCCAGGAGCGGCTCGCCCTCCGCGGTCAGGAGGATGTTGGCCGGTTTGACGTCCCGGTGGAGGACGCCGCGCCGGTGGGCGTAGTCGAGCGCGGCGGCCAGCTTCGCCCCGAGGGCGCACACCAGCGCGCCCCAGTTCCGCTCGGCCCACGCCTGTCGGCCCGGGGAGGCGGCCGGCGGCACCTCGCCGCGCCGGTCGAGGGCCGCGTCGACCGCCGCCACCAGCGTCTGCCCCGACCGGCGGCTGGGGGTTTCGGCCCGGGCGCGGGCGACGACGTCTTGGAGGGTGCCGCCGGCGAGGTACGACATGTAGACGAGGTGGAGGCCGCGGGCGGGCTCGGCCCGCTGGTCGTACACCCGGACGATGTGCGGGTGGTCGAGCTGGGCGAGGGTCTGGGCCTCGGCCGCGCGGCGGGCCGACACCTTGAGCGCCACCAGCCGCTGCATCGTCCGCTGCCGGGCCAGGAAGACCCGGGCGAACTGCCCCTCGCCGAGCTCGGCGAGCAGGTCGAAGTCGTCGAGCCGGTCGCCCGCCGCGACCGCGACCGGGGCGCGGGCGGCGTGGACGGAGGTCGAGCGGGCCGGGGTCGTCACGCCGACGAGCCGGGCCAGGTCCGCCGCCCGGGCCGGGAAGCGGCGGAAGTAGTCGTTCGGGTCGGCGGCCCGCCCGGCCTGCCGGCGGAGGTGGTAGTCCTCGTACAGGAGGTCGGCCGGCGGCCCGGAGTCGGCCAGCTCGGGGAAGGCGGCGAGGTACTCTTCGAGCGCCCGGTCGAGCCCCCGGCCGAGGCGGTGGTCGAGGTCGAGCTTGATCAGCTCGACGAGGACGAGGGCGCGGAGGTGGGGCGGGCCGGGCGGGAGGTGGGCGGCCGGGTCGGGCGGGGCGTCGGCAGACTCCCACGCCCGCGCGAACGAGTCCAGGTACCCGCCCACCGCGGCCCACAGCCGGGACGGGTCTGTCACGTCGGGCGTTGTTGCCGCGGCCACGGACGTCACAGAAGGCTCCGGGATTCGACGGCCAGGAGACGACGCACCAGCTTACAATACGGTCGCCCGGCACTCACGGCCGGGCCGGTGCGGTGACGGTCGTCCGGAGCCCGGCCGATGACGGAGGAGCAGAGCCCGCCCCCGCCGCCTGGCCGCGAGCCGGCCGCCCTGGCGGCGTTCCTGGAGGAGCGGCGGCCGGCCCTGCTGGCGTTCATCGAGAGCCGCCTCGGACCGGTGCTGCGGGGCAAGTTGGAACCGCAGGACGTTGCCCAGGAGGTGGCCGTGAAGGCTCTCCGGGAGTTCGCCCGGCTCGACCCCGCCCCCCGCGACCCGTTCGCATGGCTCTGCCACCTGGCCGAGCAGTGCGTCATCGACGGGCACCGGCACTTCGCGGCCGGGAAGCGCGCCGTCGGGAGGGAGTTGCCGGGGAACACGCCGACCGCGGACGCCAGCCAGGATCTCATCGTCCTCCTCGCCGGCAGCCTGACGACCCCGACCCAGGCCGTAGTCCGGAACGAGCAGCAACGCCGGCTTCAGGAGGCGGTGGGGTTGCTACCGGAGGAGCACCGGGAGGCGCTGCGGCTGCGCTACGTTGAGGGGTTGGCGACGAAAGAGGTCGCCCGTCAGCTGGGCAAGACGGACGTGGCCACCCGGGTGCTCCTGACCCGACTGGTCCAGCGGCTCCAGGAGCTACTCGGCCCCGGCGAGGAGCCGTAACCACGTCGGTGTTCAGGAGAACGTGGTGGCGGGACGGCCTCCTGTTCGGCGTTCCCAGCCGTATCGGTAGGACTCATCGGCCGATCACTCAGGCCAGTTGCAGTTCGCAACTGATAGAGCCGAACGGCCAGTCCCGACCTCACCATCCTGAACCGATTTCGACCGAGTTCCCGGCCCCCCGCAATCGCCCAGCTGACAGTGGCGATCAACCGAGCGACCAGATCAGGGCTTCCGGCCTGTCGGTCGGGCACGCCAACCGGCTTTCCCGGTGCTTCTCCCCGCGCGCCCGTTTCCTTCGGCCGGTCCACTGGTTACGCTAAACCACAAGCACACTCCCGTGCCGGCCGAGGCACTCATGACTCCTCCCCGCGAACCCGCACCGGACTCGGTGGACCCCACCCTTGTCCCGGAACCGCCGCCCGCCGCCGGGCCGGAGGTCACGCAGGTGCCGAGCGGCGGCTACCATACCCCCCTCCGGGCCGCCGACCTGACCGACCTGAGCCGCGACGCCCCCACCGGCCCGGTCGACGCCCTCGCCACCCAGCACACCGGCACCGCCCCCCCCCCCGGCCCGTTCGACGAGACCCGGGCCGCTTACCCGTTCCCGTCCGCCACCCCAACTGACCTGTTCGACGCCACCCGTACCGCCGCCGCGTCCGCCGGCCCGCCCCGCCCCGGCCCCGCCCCCGTCACGGCGGGGGTGGGCGTCGACCGGTACGTCCTCCGCGGGTTCCACGCCAAGGGCGGGCTCGGCGAGGTGTTCCGCGCCCAGGACGCCGAGCTCGACCGCGAGGTCGCGTTCAAGCGGATGCAGACCGCCTTCGCCGACGACCCCGAGTGGCGCGAGAAGTTCGTGGCCGAGGCCCGGCTGACCGCCCGCCTCGACCACCCGGGGGTCGTGCCGGTGTTCGGGCTGGTGGCCGACGGCTACGGCCGGCCGTGCTACGCCATGCGGTTCATCGGCGGGGCCACCTTCCGCGAGGAGATCGACCGCTACCACGGGACCGCCCGCCCCAAGGCCGGCAGCGCGACCGACACCCCCGCGGCCGCCCCCGCCGACGCCGACGCCCGCCGGCTCGCGTTCCGCCAGCTGTTGCAGCGGTTCGTGGCCGTCTGCCAGACGGTCGGGTACGCCCACACCCGCGGGGTCGTCCACCGCGACCTGAAGCCGGCCAACATCATGGCCGGGACGTACGGCGAGACGCTGGTGGTGGACTGGGGGCTCGCCCGCCACATCGGCGACGCCGGCCGGGCCGGCGACCACGGCCCGGCCGGCGCGGACCCCGCCGGCACGGACGCCACCGACCCCGAGGGGCGGACGGTCGGCGGCCGGGCGGTCGGCACCCCGGCCTTCATGCCCCCGGAGCAGGCCGTCGGCAGCCCGGCCGTCGGCCCGTCGGCGGACATCTTCGGGCTCGGGGCGGTGCTGTACTACCTCCTCACCGGCAAGCCGCCGTACTCCGCCGGCAACGCCACCCGGACGATCGAACTGGCCCAGCGGGTCGAGTACCCGCGCCCCCGGGAGGTGACCCCGGCCCTCCCGCCGGCCCTGGAAGCGGTCTGCCTCCGGGCTCTGGCCCCGGCCCCCGGCGACCGCTACGCCACCGCCCTCGACCTGGCCGCGGACGTCGAGCGGTGGCTGTCGGACGAGCCGGTCACCGCCTACCCCGACCCGCTCCCCGCCCGGGTCGCCCGCTGGGCCCGCCGCAACCCCGCCCGCCTCGCCGCGGCCGGGTCGGCCCTCCTCGCCGGGCTCGTCGCCGCCACCGTCATCGCCACGGTGGCCGAGAACGCCAAGAACCAGGCCGAGAAACACCGGGACGAACTCCGGACCGCGAACGAGAAGACGGAGGGCGCCCTCGCGGAGGAGAAGAAGGCGAAGGACGCGACCACGGCCGCGCTCGACCAGCTGACGCGGGAGCAGGCCGAGACGCTCCGGCAGAAGGCGGCGGCCGAGGAGGCGGAGCGGCGGGCCGAGGGGCGGTTCGGGCTGGCCCAGGGGTCGCTGGGGACGCTGGTCGGGGACATCCAGGACGAGCTCGACGACCGGGCGGGAACCCAGAAGCTCCGGCACGACCTCCTCACCAAGGCGCTGGCGGGGCTGGACCAGCTCTGCTCCTCGGCCGACGGCCGGACCGACCACGCCGAGGCGTTCCGCCTCCGCGCCTGGGCCCGGCTCCAGATGGGGGACGTGAACCGCAGCCTCGGGAACGTCCGCGAGGCGCTGGCCGACTACGACAGGGCCGCCGAGGCGGCCGAGGCGCTGAAGAAGCAGGGGCAGCCGGCCGCCCCGCGGGCCGGCCTGGCCGACGCCCACGACCGGAAGGCGGACGCCTACCTCGCCCTCGGGAACGTGAAGGACGCCGCCGGGCAGGCCCAGAAGGCACTCGAACTCCGGGCCAACCTCGACCAGACCCCGGCCGAGATGGACGCCGTGGCCGGGACGCTCGACCGGGTGGCCGCGACCGCGGTCGAGGTCGGCGACACCGACCGGGCCGTCTCGGCCGCCGCCAGCGCCCTCGGCTACCGCCGGAAGCGGGCGGCGGCCGCCCCGGACGACCCGGCCGCCGCCCGGGGGTTGGCCGCCGCCCTCGACCGGATGGCCGAAATCAACCTCCGGGTCGGGCTCACCGTCGGCGCCGTCGCGGCCGCCGCCGAGGCCGTCGGCCTGCGGAAGGCGGCGGCGGGCGGGGCGAAGCCCGGCCGGCTCACCCCCCAGCGGGAGTGGGCCGCCGCCCTCGACCGGGTGGCCGAGGTGGCCGCCGAGCAGGCCGACACCGCGGCCGCCGTCGCGGCCCGGAAGCAGGCCGTCGACATCCTCGACGCGGTGGTCGCGGCCGACCGGGTCAACGCGGCCGCCCGGGCCGACGGGGCGGTCATCCGCGGCCGGCTGGGGGCCGACCGGCTCCGGGCGGGGGATCTCACCGCCGCCCTGGCGGACACCGAAGCCGCCCGGAAGCAGGCCGCCGACCTGGCAGCCCTGGAGCCGGGGTCGGTGCGGTCACGCCGCGCCCTCGGGTACACCGCCTGGGACCGGGGCGACGTGCTAATGGAGGCCAAGCGGAAGGCCGAGGCGGTGGAGGAGTTCGCCGCCGCGAAGGCGGAGTTCGAACAGCTGGAGAAGGACGACCCGAACAGCGCCCGCGCCCGCCGGGACGCGGCCGAAGCCCGGGAACGGCTGGCCGCCGCCCGGGTCGCCGCCGAGGGGGCCGCGGCCCCGGACGCCCTCGACCAGCTCCGGAAGTCGGTCGCGGCCCGGGCCGAGGCGGCCGACGCGGACCGCACGAACGTCCGCGCCGTCCGCGACTTGGCCGTCGCCTACAGCCGACTCGCCACCGCCTACCTGACCGCCGACAACCTGTCCGCCGCCGAGGACGCGGCGGCGGCGGCCGTGTCCCGGTTCCACACCCGTCTGGCGGTCGACAAGGCGACCTACGCCGCGCGCCGTGACCTGGCGGCCGCCCAGTCCGGGTGGGGCCGCGTGACCGCCGCCCGCGGCGACCGGACGACCACCCTGCTCCTGACCGGCCAGGCTCTGGACGAGTTCGCCGCAGTCGCCGGGGTGAACAAGGGCAGCCTGGCCGCCGGCGAGGAGCTGGCCGCCGCCCTCACCCGCCAGGCCGACGCGCTCGGCGAGGCCGACCTTCCGGAGGCCCGGCTCGAAGCCGAGACGGCGGCGCTGACCATCCGGGGGGAGCTGGCCGCCAAGCGCCCGGACAACCCGGTCGCGCACGTCGGGCTGGTGGCGTCGAAGCGGCGGCTCGGGGAGCTGGCCACGACGTCCCGCGGGTTCGACGAGGCGGCCCGGCTCTACCGCGAGGCGAAGGGGGTACTGGACAAGTTCCCCGACCACCCGGTCCTGGCCGACGAGGCCAAGGCCGTGGCCGAGGACGTGGAAGTGCTGGCGGGGGTGCGGGCCGCGGCCGGGAACTGGAACTCGCTGCACACCCTCCCGCCCGCGGTCCGGGTCCGGGTGCTGGGGGTGCTGGGGGAGGACGGCATCCGCCGGAAGGCGCCGGGAGACGCCACGCGGGCCGCGGAGCTGTTGGCCGAGTCCGCCCGCGGGGCGGACGACGTGTACCGGGCGGCGGTGGTCTACGCCCGGGCGGCGTCTCTGACAGGCGCCCTGCCGGTCTACTCGGACACAGCCGTAGAGCTGCTCGGGCGGGCCGCCGACCAGGGGTTCCGGAACGCAGACCTGCTCCGGGCGAGGTGGTGGGACCGGGTGCGAGACCGCCCCGAGTTCAAGGCGGTCGAAACCCGTCTGACCGCCCCGCCGTCGCCCGGGAAGTGAGAGCGACCCGCGTGGGCTGGAAGGCTGTCCGGATGAGAACGGTTATCACCTCCTCGTCGCGTTCCGGCCTCCGCCACGGCGAAGCCCCGAGCGACCTAACCCCTTTCTCTTGAGAGGGAAGGGGAGAGATGGGCCGGTCCGTCTGCACTCGGCTCACGCCTCACCACGGCCCGGCGAGCGGTGTGGTACGGGCTCCCCTGTCACCTTCCCGGGAAGGGGGGTAGGTCGTTCGGGGCTCCCCCATTACCCCAACTCCTTCTTTCCACAGGATGAGGCTGGGAGACGCGAGTTCCAGGCGGGGACAGGACGGACGTAGGGGCTCTGCCCGACCCGATCAATGCAACGGGTCGTTATCCGTTCGGCCCGCTCCCCCCGACTCAACCGGCGTTTCGCCAGCTGGGGGGGCGGGTAAAATGGCGGGCGATGCCACGCCACGACCTCCCACCCCTGCCCCCAGAACTCTCGGCCGCCGTCCGGCGGTACTGGGGGTTCAGCGCACTCCGCCCGATCCAGGAAGAGGCCATCCGGTCCGCCCTCGACGGGCGCGACGCACTCGTCGTCATGCCCACCGGCGGCGGGAAGTCGCTCTGCTATCAGGCTCCGGCCGTCGTCCGCGGCGGGCTCACGGTCGTGGTGTCCCCGCTCATCGCCCTGATGAAGGATCAGGTGGACGGCCTCACCCGCGTCGGCGTCCCGGCAGCGCGGATCGACAGCACGCTCACCGCCGAGGAGAAGACCGCCACCTGGAAGGCGATCCGCTCCGGGGCCGTCCGGCTGGTGTTCACGTCGCCCGAGCGGCTGGTGAACACCGGCGTCTGCCAGTTCCTCCGCGAGTGCGGAGCCAACACCGTCGCCATCGACGAGGCCCACTGCATCAGCCACTGGGGGCACGACTTCCGCCCCGAGTACCGCCAGATGGCCCGGCTGAGGGAGTGGTTCCCCGGCGCCCCCGTGCAGGCGTACACCGCCACCGCCACCGAGCACGTCCGCCGCGACATCGTCGAGCAACTCGGCCTCCAGAACCCCACCCTCCTCGTCGGCAGCTTCGACCGCCCGAACCTCACCTTCCGCGTCCTCCCCCGGGTCAGCCCCATCGCGCAGGTCCGCGAGATCCTCGACCGCCACCCGGGCGACGCCGGCATTGTCTACTGCCTCCGCCGGGCCGACGTGGACGACACCGCCGGCCAGCTCAAGGCCGCCGGCTACAAGGCCGTCGCCTACCACGCCGGGATGAGCCCGGACCAGCGCCGGCGGGCGCAGGAGGCGTTCGCCTCGGAGGAGGTGGACGTCGTCGTCGCCACCGTGGCGTTCGGCATGGGGATCGACCGGTCGAACGTCCGCTTCGTGGTCCACGCGGCGATGCCGAAGTCGATCGAGCACTACCAGCAGGAGACGGGGCGGGCGGGCCGGGACGGGCTGCCGAGCGAGTGCGTGCTGCTGTTCTCCGGGGCCGACTTCCTCACGCTCAAGTCGATCACCGAGAAGTCGGCGCTGGAGGCCGGGGCCGACCCGGAGTTCGTGGCGTCCACGATCAAGCACCTCGACGACATGGCCAAGTACGCCCGCGGGGCGGTGTGCCGGCACCGGGCGCTGGTGGGGTACTTCAACCAGGCCTACGAGGCCGACAACTGCGGCGCGTGCGACATCTGCCTCGGCGACACCGACGAGGTGCCGGAGGCGAAGGTGGTGGCCCAGAAGATCCTGTCGTGCGTGGCGCGGGTGAAGGAGTCGTTCGGGGTGTCGCACGTCCTCGACATCCTGAAGGGCGCGAACACCGAGGGCGTCCGCTCCCGCGGGCACGACAAGGTGACGACCTACGGCCTGCTGAAGGACGTGCCGAAGAACGACCTCCGCGACTGGATCTATCAGCTGGTGGGCCAGGGGGCGCTGGCCGTGAGCGAGGGCGAGTACCCGCTCCTGAAGCTGACGTCGTCCTCCTGGGCGGTGATGAAGGGCGAGCAGAGCGTGCGCCTCATCCGGCTGGCCCGCAAGACGCGCCGCGGCCGGGAGCGTGACCGCGACCGGGACGCCGCCCCCGCGGCCGAGAAGCACCAGCCGGGCACGCTGCCGGCGGGGGCCGACCCGGAGCTGTTCGAGCGGCTGCGGCAGGTGCGGCGGCAGGTGGCGGCGGGGCTGGGGGTGCAGCCGTACCTTGTGTTCCCGGACTCGGTGCTGGCCGAGTTCGCCCGCGGCCGGCCGGGCACGCTGGCGCGGATGCGGCAGGTGTCCGGGGTGGGCGACCGCAAGCTGGCCGACTTCGGCGAGACGTTCCTGAACGCCATCCTGGCCCACTGCGGCCAGGCCGGGCTCTCCACCGACGTGGACCAGCCGACGGCCGCCCTTGTGAAGGCGACCCCCGCGAAGGCGCACAAGCCGTCGGCCCGCCGGGACCTGGCGTTCGAGCTGTTCCGGAAGGAGGCCCGCGTCGACTACGTGGCCGCGAAGCTGGAGGTGACCCGGCCGACGGTGGTGGACTACCTGGCGGAGTACATCCGCGAGGAGAAGCCGGCGAGCATCTTCTGCTGGGTGTCGGAGGACGTGTGCGAGCGCGTCGCGGCGGCCGCGGACGCCCACGGCACCGCCCGGCTCAAGCCTGCGTTCCTGGCGCTGAACGAAGAAGTCCCCTACGACGTGATCCGCATCGTGTTCGCCTTCCTCGACAGCCGCGGGGGCAGCTGACTCACGACCGGGTTGATGTGCAGCCGTCCGGGGCGTTGGCCTGGCTTACGTTGAGGGAGTCGTCGATGTCCCGAGCAAGCAACCCGGATGCGGCCGTGAGCACCGAGCGGGTGCTCGCGGCCGACCCGCGGGCGGTGTTCGCCGCGTTCGAGCGGCCGGACCAGCTCGCTCGGTGGTGGGGGCCGAAGGACTTCACAAACACGTTCGAGCAGTTCGAGTTCACACCTGGCGGACGGTGGGTCTTTGTGATGCACGGCCCGAACGGCACCGACTACGCCAACGAGAGCGTCTTCCGAGAAATCGAGTCCGACACCCAGGTCGTGATCGAGCACGTTGTCAAGCCGTGGTACCTGCTCACCGTGACACTGACCGCCCGCGGCGACCAGACCCACCTGTCGTGGGTCCAGGAGTTCGAGAGCCCCGAGGTCGCCGCGCGGATGCGTCCGCTGAGCGGGACCGCCAACGAGCAGGTTCTCGACCGGCTCCAGGCGCTGCTCACGCGTGAGCGGTCCTGACTCACGACCGCTCGGTCGGGCTGAAGAATCGCCTTCGGGCTTCGGGAGAGGCGGCGCCGGGGGAGAGCCCGGCGCGGCCGACGGATGGGGTCAGGGGGACTTCGGGCCGCCGCCGGGCGGCCGACCGCCCCGCTCCCGCTCGTTCTGGCTCTTGCCCTGCTTCATCAGATCCTTCATCTGCTCGTCGGACAGCTTCGGCTGGGCCGGCTCGGACTGGCCCGAGCACCCGACCAGGGCCGCTACGACGAGCGCGGCGAACACGCGACGGGTCATGGGGGCTCCGGTCAGTCCAGGGGTTGGGTTTCGCCGCCGTTGCGGCTGCCGGCGGCCATCCAGGCGTCCGCGTCGATCGAGTCCCGGACGAACCGGACCGACCCGTCGGCCATCAGCACGTTCGCCCCGCCGGTGTGGTAGCTGCTGGCCGGGACGACGATGGCCCACCAGTCCCCCGGCCGCCAGCACGGCTTGTTCGGCGGGAGGAGGTGGTTGTACCACGTCCGCCACGGCGACCCCTCGACGTAAGGGTAGCCCTTGTAGCTCCACGCCGGATCCCACCCGCCGGCGATGGACGCGGTCTTGTAGTCCTTGCCGAGCAGTTCGGTCCGGCCGGCCTGGAGCTGCGCCCAGGTGAGCTTCTGGTACGGCAGGGCGGTGGAGGTCTCGAAGCAGTCGCCCTGGAGCTTGCCGCCGCCCCCGCCGGACAGGTAGCCGGCGGTCACCTCGGCGTAGAGGGCGGTGTTGCTCGTCCCGTCCATGACCGCCTCGATCTTGCGGCCGGTGTTGAGCAGGTCGTCGAACATCCCGTCCTTGCCGCTGCGGTCGTACCAGATGCCGCAGTTGCCGTGGTAGCTGGTCAGCCCCATCGGCTCGGCCCCGCCCGACTTGCCGAGCACCTGCGAGTCGGCCGGGCACATCAGCGACTTGATCCGGTTGCTCGCCGCGGTCACGTTGCCGGCCGCCCCGTACCAGGGCTGGTTGTAGTCGTAGACCTTGGCGATGTTGTCCTGCTCGAAGTACGGGAGCAGCCGGCTGAGGTCGTTGTTGCTGTACGCCACGCCCGTCGCCCACGCCCCGTCCGGGAACCGGCCGTGCGCGGAGACGAAGTTGTGGGAGGCGATGCCGAGCTGCTTGATGTTGTTCGAGCAACTGGCCCGGGCGGCGGCGTCCCGGACCTTCTGGACGGCGGGGAGGAGTAGACCGATCAGGATGGCGATGATCGCAATGACGACGAGCAGCTCGATCAGCGTGAACGCGGACCGGCGGGCGCGCGCGAGGGCGCAAGGAATCATGCGGAACCTCCGAAATGTGTGCGGGCGAGCGGCCGACAGTGGCGGAGCACAGGCGGGGGAGAGAACGCAGGCGAGTCGCCGAGAGGTAGGGTGCGACCCACCTACCCGTGTTCATACGAGTGGCCCGCCCGGTCAGCAAGGGCGGTCCCGCCCTGGGGCGGGACGATACCTCAGGGTCGGAAACGGTTTGCGGGTGACGCCGGGCGGAGGGTCGGCGGAGATGGTCTGGGCGGTCGAACCATCCCCGGGGCGTTGCCCCGGGCTATGGAATCCCAGCCCTTCGGGCTGAAGAGGGGCTTCTGGTTCTCAGGCCAACGGCCTGGGATGCGATAGCCCGGGGCAACGCAACGCCCCGGGTGGGCTCCCGATCAACCGGGGGCGGATCTGTCGTTGCGGTTCACCCGCCCGTCATTGTCCGCCGCCGGCGGCTTCGAGGGCCGCCCGGCGCCAGGCCCGGTCCAGCCCGGCCGGGCCGTCGAGGTCGTACTGCCGGCGGAGCGCCTGGGCCGTCCCGTAGCGCTGGCAGTCGCGCAGGAACAGCGTGAAGTGCTGCTCCCCCTTCAGCCGGACGAGGTAGTCCACCAGCGTCACGCTCGCGCAGTAGAAGCCGGTCACCCGGTCGGCGGCGGGGAAGTCGGTCAGCTCCAGCAGCCGGTCGGTCGACAGGAGTTCGTTCCCGCGGGCGCAGCGGGCCAACGTCCGGACGTACCGGCTCACCTCTTCCGGCGACCCGGCCAGCACCGCCATCCCCTCCTCGGCCCACTTCGGCGGCGGGGTGTTCGGGAACAGGTCGGCCAGGACCACGTGCGTGAGCTCCCGCGGCAGGGTGTTCGGGACCAGCGCCGGGTCGTCGGCCCGCAGGTCGATCCGCCGGGCAGTCGCCCGCCCGCCGGTGAGGGTGACGGTGGCGTGCCCGGTCGCGGCGGCGGGCTTCCCGGTCATAGAGGCGTAGCACGCCGCGGTCGGGTGGATGACGATCTCGCACTTCGGACCCCACGGCCCGCCCGCCGGGCCGCTCCACCGCTTGAACGTCTCCTCGCGCTTCGCCTCGGCCGCGGCCGCCACCGCCTCGGCCTGGGCCCGGTTCCCCTGGAACCGCACCCGGAAGCTCGCCGACTCGACCGCCTCCCAGTCCGACGGCACCGCCGCCTGCGCGGCCGGCGCTGCGGCACCGGCGGGGCGGCTTCCGGCCCGGGCGCGGGCGACGGCCAGCACCGCCTGACCGACTCGCTGGAGTTCGGCGTTCCCGGGGGCGAGCCCAAGTGCCTCGGTCACGTCCCGCTCGGCGGCGGCGGCCGCGGCCGGGTCACAGCCCATCGGGTTCACCGCGTCGGCCGCGGCCCGGATACGGCAGTAGGCCCACGCCGCGGCCTCCTCCTGCGACAGCGGCGACCCGCCGCGGGCGGCGGCGAACTTCGCGGCCGCCTCCGCGTACTTCCCCTGCCGGAACAACTCCCGGGCCTCGGCGACCGGCCCCGCGGTTTCCGGCTCGACAACCGGGGCCACGGCGGGGAGGGCGGCCGGAGCGGTCGTGGGAGCGGCCGCCGGGACAGCAGGAGCGGTCGCCGGGGTAGTCGGAGCGGTCGCCGGGGCGGCGATCGGCTCGGTGGCGCCGAGCAGAGCCAGCCGTCTGCTGAGCGCGGCGGCCCGGGCCGGGTCGGCGGCGCGGTCGAGTTGCTTCAACTCGGCGGTGTAGGCCCGGCGGAGGGCGTCGAGGAAGGAGGGGCGGCCGTCGGCGTGGGGGATCTGGGCTTCGAGGGCGGCGACGGCCTCGGCCGGGCGGTCGGCGGCCAGATGCCGCTCGGCCGTGACCAGAGCCTGCTGGACGGCCAGCGCACGCTCGACCGCGTCCTGCCCGGCGGCGGACGACGCGAGGGCGAACCCGACCACGACCGGGAGGAGCATGCGCGACATGATGGCGACCTTGCCGGGGGGGATGGGCCGTCCTGGCCCGCCCGCGGGGAGGGCACGGTATACGCAGGCGGGGCAACCGACACAAGCCGGGTTTCCGCCCGCCCCGGACTCCGGGGTTTGTGCCGGTTGTGCTGAGCGCGTCCGGTCGTGCGGGTCGATACCCCAGGCGGGAGAATCGATACGCTCGGAACCGCCGTCATGCTTCGCGGACTCTACGCCGCCGCGTCCGGCCTCCAGGTGGGGACCGAGTACCAGGAGGTCACGGCCCACAACCTGGCCCACGCGCCGACCGCCGGCTACCGCCAGCGCGGCATCGTGGGCGAGTCGTTCGACCGGGTGCTGGAGCGGACTGCCGAGCCGACCGGCGACTTCGTCGGGGCGCGGGTGTCGGGCGTGTTCCACGACTTCCGCCCCGGCCCGCTGAGGCAGACCGGCAACCCGTTCGAACTGGCTCTGGCCGAGCCGGACCAGTTCTTCACGCTCGCCGGCCCGAACGGCCCGCTGTACACCCGCAACGGCACCTTCCGGCTGGACGCCCAGAACCGGCTCATCAGCCCCGGCGGCTACCCGCTCCAGGGCGAGGACGGCCCCGTCGAGATCCCGCCGGACGCGGTGCGGGTGGTGGTGGCCTACGACGGCTCGATCACGGCCGACGGCAACCCCGCGGGCCAGATCCGCCCGGTGCGGTTCGCCGACCCGCGCCAGCTGACGGCGGCGGGGCCGACGCTGTACACGGCCCCGCCCGGCGGCGGCCCGCAACAGGTCGACGGGCGCGTCCTCCAGGGCTACCTCGAAGGCTCGAACGTACAGCCGGCCGACGCGATGGTTCAGCTGCTGATCTCGTCGCGCTACTACGACGCCGCCCAGCGGTCCCTGCGGACCATCGCGGAGTCCGTTCAGCTGAACACCCGGCCTTCTGGCTAATCGGGCAGAAACTCGGAGCACGAAACTCGGATCCGGTCAGTGGCTCGTAGTTCGAATTTCGAGTTTGTTGTTTCGTGCTTCTGAACGGAGGCTCCAAAGTGATCCGCGCCCTGTTCACTAGTGCCACGGGGATGAACGCCCAGAGCACGAACATAGACAACACGTCGAACAACCTCGCCAACATCAACACCAACGGCTTCAAGAAGGGCGAGGCGTCGTTCCAGGATCTCATCTACGTGAACCAGCGCGCCCCCGGGTCGGAGGCGTCGCAGGGGCTCCAGGTGCCGACCGGGCTCCAGATCGGCAGCGGGGCGCAGGTGTCGGGCATCGCCAAGATCTTCACCCAGGGGTCGCTGGTCAACACCCAGAACCCGTTCGACGTGGCCGTCGAGGGCGACGGCTTCTTCCAGGTGACGCTCCCGAGCGGCGAGCTTCGCTACACCCGTGACGGCGCCCTCCGGCTGAACGCCCAGGGGAACCTCGTCACCAGCGACGGGTTCCTGCTCAACCCGCAGATCTCGATCCCGCCCCAGGCGGTGTCGGTGTCGATCGGGACCGACGGCACGATCTCCGTCATCAACGCCGGGGCCACGAACACCTCGACCGTGCTCGGCCAGCTGACGCTGGTGCGGTTCCAGAACCCGGCCGGGCTGAGCGCCGAGGGGCGGAACCTGCTCGCGGAGACGGCGTCGTCCGGCGCCCCGCTGACGGCCACCCCCGGGCAGAACGGCGTGGGCCTGACGCGCCAGGGGTTCCTGGAGCGGTCGAACGTGGACGTGGTGAACGAACTGGTGAACCTGATCCTGGCCCAGCGGGCCTACGAGTTCAACACCCGGGCCGTCCGCACCGCCGACAACATGCTCGCCTCCACCACCGACCTGATCCGGTAGTAGGGTGGGCGGCGCGACCGGGTTGCTCCGATAGTGTCTCGCCCCCTCACCCCGCGTGCGGCGCCGCGACCCTCTCCCCCGAGAGGAGAGGGTGGGAGGCGCCGGGCCGGTGGCTACGGCCCCAGCCCTTGGAAACGCGGACCCGAACCGAAGGGCCGCGGAAGCCCCACCCTCTCCCCTCGGGGGAGAGGGTCGCGGCGCCGCACGCGGGGTGAGGGGGCGAGACACCCACGAGGGGTGCCGGGGGGTGTCCCGCGCCTTCCCCGGACATGAGGTGCTGATGCGTCACGTACTCGTCACCGCCGTACTCGTTCTCGCGGCCGGGCCGGCGGCCGCCGACCCGGTGGTGGTCACCCTCCGTGAGAAGGCTTCCACCCGCACCTCGGTCGTGACGATCGCCGACGTGGCCGCCGTGACCGGCGGCGAGCCGGCACTCCGGGACGGCATCGCCGCGCTCGACGTGGCCGAGATCCAGGCGAAGACCGGCAGCGCCACCGTCACCCGCGGGACCGTCGAGTTCCGGCTCAAGCTGGTCGGCCTCGACCCGGGCGTGGTGACCGTCGGCGGGGCGGCGCGGACGGTCGTGACCCAGGAGCGGCGGGCGGTCACCGCGGACGAGGTCGCCGCCGCGGCCCGCGACGAGTTGGTCCGCCGGCTCCCGTGGCCGGCCGAGCAGGCCCGGGTCGAGCTGACCCAGCGCATCGTCGTGGCCATGCCGGAGGTTCCGGCCGGGGAGGCGGTCACCATCACCGCCCAGCCGCACGCGCCGGTCACCGGACCGGGCCGGGTCCAGATGGACGCCGTCATCTCGGCCGGCGGCAGGCGGCTCCTCGCGCTGCCCGTCTACTTCGAGGTCGGCACGGGCCTGACCCAGATCGCCCCGCTCCAGCCGGTCGGCACGGCCGCGGGGGCGGTGCCGGGGCCGCCTCCCTTGCCCCCGCCGGCCTCGACGGCGCCGGTCGTCCGGGTCGGGGAGCGGGTGACGATGGTCGTGCGGTCCGGCGGGCTGAGCGTCACGGCGGTGGGCGAGGCCCAGCAGCCCGGGGCGGTGGGCCAAACGGTGCGGGTGCTGAACGTGGATTCGCGGAAGGTCGTCACCGGCCGGGTGAGCGGCCCCGGGACGGTGGACGTCTCACTCGGGGGGGTGCCATGAGGCGGTGGGTAATGGCCGGCCTGGTGGGCGCCGCGGTCGCCGCCGCGCCGGTCGCGGTCGCGGACAACATCTGGGAGCGCCGCGACCCGCGGTACGCCTTCCTCTTCCAGGACAACCGCGCCCGGGCGATCGGCGACGTCCTCACGATCGCCGTCGCCGAGAACACGGTCGCCAACGAGCAGGACCAGCGGGCGCTGGCGCGGGCCACGACGGCCGACGCCAGCCTGACGTTCGGCAAGGACGGCACCACGCCGGGCCAGTTGTTCAGCAGCGCGGCCAACCGGAACTTCACCGGCAACGCCACCATGACCACCAACCGGACGTTCACCGACCGGATCGCGGTGACGGTGGTGGACATCATGCCGAACGGGAACCTCGTGGTGGAGGGCTACCGGAGCCGGGTGGTGGCGGGCGAGGAGCGGGTGCTGCGGATCACCGGCGTGGTCCGCCAGGCCGACGTGGGCGTCGGCAGCACCATCCAGTCCACCCAGGTGGCGAACTTCCGGATCAGCTACCTCGGCCGCGGCCCGGCCTCCCGGACCGCCAACCAGGGCATCGTCGGCCGGTTCTTCAACCTGATCCAGCCGTGACTCGGGGCCAGCGAGCCTGCCCGGGGCGTTGCCCCGGGCTAGGGGATCTCAGGCCGTTGGCCTGAAACCCTTCGGCCCCTCTTCAGCCCGAAGGGCTGGGATTCGATAGCCCGGGGCAACGCCCCGGGCGGGCTCGGCGACCCCGTACGGAGGCTCCGATGGCTCGCCTGATAGTCGCGGCCCTGGTCGGGCTGGTGTTCGCCGCCCCGGCGGCGGCCCAGATCCGCATCAAGGACATCACGGACGTGGCCGGGGCGCGGAAGAACCAGCTCGTCGGGTTCGGCCTCGTCGTCGGCCTCGACCAGACCGGGAGCCGCAGCACGTTCACCCAGCAGGTGGCGGTCGACCTGCTCCAGCGGCAGGGCGTCGCCACCGGCATCTTCAGCCAGCTGCCGTCCGAGTCGGTGCTGCGCTCGACCAGCATCTCGGCCGTGATGGTGACCGCCGAGATCGGCCCGTTCGCGCGCCGCGGCAGCGAGATCGACGTGACCGTCTCGACCCTCGACGACACCCGCAGCCTCCAGGGCGGGACGCTCGTGCTCACGCCCCTCCGCGGGGTGGACGGGGAGGTGTACGCCGTGGCCCAGGGGCCGATGTCGATCGGCGGGTTCTCGGTCACCGCCCAGGCCAGCGGGGTGCAGAAGAACCACCTGAACGTCGGCCGGATCGCCAACGGGGCGACGGTCGAGAAGGAGGCGCCGGGCGAGGTGCTCGTCCACGGCCGCATCACGCTGCTCCTGAAGGAGGCGGACTTCAACACCTCCCGGCTGATCGCCAAGACGATCAACGACCGGTTCCCCGGCGTGGCCAGCCCGGTCGACCCGGGGCAGGTGGTGCTGTGCCCGGCCCCGAACCCGCACAGCCACCCGACGCAGTTCGTCGCCGAGGTCGGGCTGATGGAGGTGAGGCCGGACACGCCCGCCCGGGTGGTCATCAACGAGCGGACCGGCACGGTGGTGGCCGGCGAGCACGTCGGCATCGCCACCACGGCCGTGGCGCACGGGAACCTGTACATCGGCGTGTCGACGACGACGACGGTCTCGCAGCCGAACCCGCTGGCCGGCGGGGGGACGGTCGTGGTCCCGCAGACGACGGTGAGCGCGGCCGAGGAGCGGCGGCGGATGATCGTGCTGCCGCAGGCCACGACCGTGGCCGAGGTGGCCCGGGCTCTGAACGCCCTGGGGGTCACCCCGCGCGACCTGATCGCCATCTTCCAGGCTCTCAAACAGGCCGGGGCACTGCACGCGGAGCTGCGGATCATCTAACGGGTTTTGGGGCGGGCTCCGGCTCGGGGCTTGGCTCCCGCCCTGGGCGGCGTCAGCGGCGCCACCGGGAGCCGAGCCCCGAGCCGGAGCCATCCTGCGGTTGTAGTTGGGGTTTTGAGCCCCGGCGGCGGCACCGAGGCCACGGCACGGCCGGCTTGAGCGGGGTTGCGGGCGGGTCGGTTCACACTCGGGGTGAAGAATCATGTTCGGGGCTGAAGGAATTTCGTCCGCCGCCGCATTCGGGCGGGCGCATCTGGCCGCGGCGGGTGCTACGGTACGGCAGACGGCCGACGCGGCGAAGGTCGCGGACGCGGCCAAGGAGTTCGAGGCCAACTTCCTCGGTCTGCTCCTGAAGCAGATGCGGGAAACCCTCGAACCGGACGGCGGCCTGTTCCCCGGCGACACCGGGGACGTCCAGGGCGGGCTGTTCGACCTGTACATGGGTCGGCACCTCGCCGACGCCGGCGGGGTCGGGATGGCCGCCGCCCTCGCCCGCCAGATGATGCCCCCTTCCGCCCCCGAGCGACGTCCCGATGACGTACCCCCCGTCTTCCCCGTCCGCGGCCGAGCTGCTTGACCATCTGACCGAAGAGGAGTGCCTCCTCCGGGAGATGCTCGACGGCCTCCTCCGGCTGAACGCCGCCCTCCGCTCCGGCGCCCCGGCGGCCATCGCCGCCGCCACCGAACACACCGACCTCCTCGCCGCGTCCGCCGCCGAGCGGGCCGAGGCCCGCCGGGCCGCCGCCGAGCGCCTCGCCCGGGCGGCCGGCCTGCCGCCCGAGGGGGTGACCCTCGCCGCCCTGGCCGCCGCCCTCCCGGACGACGCCGACGCCCTGTACGCCGTCCGCGACCGCCTTTCCGCCCAGACCGCCGAGGTGCGGGCGGCTGAGCGGCGGAACGCAAATCTCGTGCGTCACCTTCGATCCTACTTCAGCGGCGTGCTGGCCGTCCTCACGGCCGCCGACGCCCCCACCCGGTACGGCCCCACCGGCGCGAACCTCGCCCCCGCCCTGGGCGGCTCGCTCCAGGCCCGCGGATGACCCGATGAACAACGCGTTCTCGATCGGTACTTCGGCCATCGCCGCCGGGCAGCGCGGGCTCGACATCGTCGGCCAGAACCTCGCCAACGCCTCCACCCCCGGCTACCGCCGGCAGACGATCAACCTCGCCTCCGTCAGCTACGACGGGCGGGTCGGGGCCGGGGTGGACGTGGCCAACATCACCCGCCACGAGTCGCCCCCGGCCCGGACCGCCATCCTCCGCGCCGCCTCCGACCAGAACTTCGCCGCCGCCCGGCTGGCGGTCCGGGCGCAGGTCGAGTCCACCCTGGGCACGGGCGCCGGGGGGATCGCCGCGGGGCTGGAGAACTTCTTCAATCAGGTCGAACAGCTGACGGCCCGGCCGGACGACTCGGCCGTCCGCCGGCCCACCCTGGCCGCCGCCTCCAACCTGGCCTCGGCGCTGAATACCGCCGCCGGCGACCTCGACCGCCTCCGGGTGGACGTGGCCGGCCAGGCGACCCGGATGCTGGACGAGGTGAACACCTTCTCCCAGCAGATCGCCGACCTGAACACCCGCATCGCCCGCATCACGCAGACCGGGGGTCAGCCGAACGACCTCATGGACAAGCGGGACAAGATGGTCGAGGAGCTGGCCAAGCGGATCGACGTGCGGACGGTGAGCCAGCCCTACGGGGTGGTGAACGTCCTCACCGCCGGGGCCGCGGTGGTGGTCGGGGAGTTCTCGAACCCGCTCACGATCGGCCCGGACGCGACCGGGAAGCTGGTCGTCACCCAGCCCGGGTTCACCGCCCCGGTGGCGTTCCAGTCCGGGGCGCTGGGCGGACTCCTCCAGGAGCACAACCAGGACATCCCGGCCGCCCGCGCCCGGCTCGACGGGCTGGCCTCCCAGCTGATCAGCACGGTGAACCAGGTCCACGCCACCGGCTTGGGGAGCACCGGGCCGCTCTCGGCGGTGACCGGCACGAACTCGGTGTCGTCCCCGTCGGTCCCGCTGGCCTCGGCCGGGCTGCCGTTCCCGATGCAGGCCGGTCGGCTGGCGGTGGACGTGACGAACAGCGCCACCGGCCAGCGGACCACAAACTTCATCGCTATCGACCCGGCGACCCAGAGCCTGAACGACGTGGCCGCGGCGATTACGGCCGGCACCTCGGGGCAGGTGCAGGCGTCGGTCGACCCGGCGACGAACACCCTGCGGTTCGAGGCCCAGGCCGGTTACAAGTTCGACTTCACCGGCCGGGTGCCCAACCCGCCGGACGCGGTGGCGATGGGCGGCACGTCCGCCCCCCAGGTGGACGGCGTGTACACCGGGGCGGCCGACGACACGTACAGCTTCCAGGTGGTCGGCTCGGGCACGGTCGGCACGACTGCCGGCCTGAAGCTCGAGGTGCGGAACTCGGCCAACACGGTCATCTCCACGCTGAACGTCGGCGAGGGGTACTCGGCCGGGTCGGCCCTGGCCCTGCCGAACGGGCTGACGGTCCGGCTGTCGGCCGGGACGACCGCCAACGGGACGTTCAGCGTCCCGGCGGTCGCCAACCCCGACTCGTCCGGGCTGCTGACGGCGGGGGGCGTGAACGGCCTGTTCACCGGCGGCGGGGCGGCGAGCATCAAGGTCCGCCCCGAACTCCAGGCCAACCCGGACCTGATGGCCACCAGCCGGACCGGCCTTCCGGGCGACGGGACGAACCTGGAGCGGCTCGGGGCTCTGCGGGACCAGCCGATGTTCTCGGGCCGGACGTTCTCCGCCGAGTACGCCGACGTGGCGGCGGGGGTCGGGGCCGACGTCCGCACCCTGACCGACACCGAGGAGGCGCAGTACGGCGTGCTGATGGCGCTGAACGCCCAGGAGCAGTCGGTGGCCGGGGTGGACATGAACGAGGAACTCGTCCGCCTGCTCGACTTCCAGCGGATGATCCAGGGGGCGTCGAAGTACATGTCGGTGGTGAACACCGCCATCGACTCGCTCCTGGAGATCATCCGGTAGGCCGGTTCGACGAGCCGCGACCGCAAGGGAGCGGCCACGCCGACCCGGGTTTCACACACGCAGTCCGCCAGGTAAAGCCGGCCGCTCCCTTGCGGTCGCGGCTCGTCGAACCACGGGGCTTGTCCCGTACGCTCAAGGGGGCTCAGTCGATGTCCGTCCGCGTGACCGGCCAGTCGCAGGTGGCCAACGCCATCGCCTACCTCCGGCAGCAGTCGGCCGGGCTGGCCAAGTACAACGACCAGATCTCGTCCGGGAACCGGATCAACGTCCCGTCCGACGACCCGACGCAGTACCCGAGCCTGCTCCGGGCCAAGGCCGACAGCGGCCGGTTCGCCGCCTACGCGCAGACCATGTCGGACGCCACCAGCAGCCTGAACGCCGGGGTGAACGCCCTCCAGGAGGTCAACGCCACCCTCGTCCGGGCGAAGACGATCGCCCTGGAGGGGGCCAACGCCACGAGCACCCCGGACACCTACGAGGCTCTCGCCATCGAGGTGGACGGGCTGATCGACCGGGCGCTCAAGGCCGGGAACACCCAGCTGGACGGCAAGTACCTGTTCGGCGGCACCCAGACCGGCACCGCGCCGTTCCGGGTCGCGTCCACCGACTCGGCCGGCCGGCCGGCGGCGGTGGCCTACGACGGGTCGGCCGACCGGACGCGGGCGGTGATCGGGCCGGGGCAGACGGCGGACACCCGCTACTCCGGCGACCAGGTGCTCCAGCAGACCGGGGGCGACGTGTTCGCGGCTCTCATCGGCCTCCGCGACGACCTGCGGAACCCGTCCCCGGCGGGCGGCAAGTCGGCCGCGATCAACCAGCGGCTCGTCCAACTCGACGCCGCCCGGAACGCCGTGTCGGACACGACCGCCGAGCAGTCGAGTAGCCTGGCCACACTGGACGCGCTGAAGAACCGGATGACCGATCTGAAGCTGACGGCCGACCAGCGTTCCGGCGAGATCGAGGGGACGGACTACGCCGAGGCGGTCGTGAAGATGCAGCAGTTCACGAACGGCCTTCAGGCCACGATGGCCGTGTCCGCCAGGATTCTTCAGCCCAGCCTGCTCGACTTCATCCGCTGAGTTGGGGCCGGGGGGAGGATTCGGGAGCCGGGATTCAGGGAAGACAGGGGCCGGTGGTCGGGGATACCCGACCACCGGCCCCTGTCGCTATCCCGATGCCGATGCGCTTTTGCCTCTTCCCTGACTCCTGAATCCCGGCCCAGCCTCCTCACGCCGGAGCGGGCGACTCCTCGCTCAGCTCGAAGTCTAGCAGCGGCTCGTCGGCGAGGCGGGCGGCCACGCGGACGGTGAAGGTGCTGCCGCGGCCGAGGTCGCTGTGCAGGGCCACGTCGCCGCCGAGCAGCTTGGCCAGTTCGCGGACGATCGACAGCCCCAGCCCGGTGCCGCCCTGCTCCCGGGTGAGCGGGTTGGCCGCCTGGCGGAACTTCTCGAAGATCAGATCCTGCTCCTCCGGGGCGATGCCGACCCCCGTGTCGGACACGGTGAAGACGAGGTCGGTGCCGTCCGACGCCGCCTTGAGCGCGACCCGGCCGCCCTCGGGCGTGAACTTCACCGCGTTCGAGAGCAGGTTGGTGAGGATCTGGTGCAGCTTCCCGGCGTCCTGGCGGACGGCCGGGGTGCCGGGCTCGACCAGCACCTTGAGGTCGATGTTCTTCTTCTCGGCCTGCTGGCGGGACATGGCCGCCGCGTGCTCGCACGCCGCCGCCACGTCGAGGGGCTCGGGCCGGAGCCGCATCTTCCCGGCCTCCAGCTTGGCGAGCTCCAGCACGTCGTTGATGAGCGCGAGCAGCTGCTTCCCGCCGGTCATGACGTTGGCGGCGTAGCGGTGCTGCTTGTCGGTCAGGTTGTCGGCCGCGAGGAGCACCTCGCTGAACCCGATGATGCTGTTGAGCGGGGTGCGGAGCTCGTGGCTCATGGTGGCGAGGAAGTCGCCCTTGAGCCGGTTGTTCTCGTAGAGGGCCATGTTCACCCGGGCGAGCTCGTCCACCTTCCGGTCCAGGTCGGCGATCAGCTTCTTGTTCCGGTCCTGGGTGTTGGTGAGGTTGCGGATCATCCGGTTGAAGGCGTGCGACAGATCCTCGAACTCGTCGCCGGTCTGGATCTCGCTCCGGATGTTCAGCTCCCCGGCGGCGATCGCCTCGGACACCTCCTTGAGGTGCTTCAGGGGCTTCACGATCACGTACCGGATGATGAGGTAGCTCCCGGCGATGATGAGGAGCGACGTGCCGATGGCGAACGAGATGAGGACCGCCCGGTTGGTGTGGAACCCCTCCTCGATCTCGCGGGTGGTGAGGCGGATGCGGACGACGGCCATGAGGTCGTCGGGCTGGAGGTCGGGGCGGGCGAGGTCGGGGCTCCCCATCTTGGCCGGGTCGCGGTGGCAGGCCACGCACGACGGCCCGGCCCGCAGCGCGGCGTAGTAGTAGTACGCCTTCTCCGCGTCGGCCTCGCGGGCGTACTCCGTCCGCCCGCGCTCGCTGACCTTCGACACCGGGTGGAGGTCGTCGGCCGTCGGGCTGTGCTCGGGGTCCGCGGAGATCGGCACCTTGATGATCTTGACGTTGTACTCCTTCAGCTGGGCCGGCCAGTGCGCCTCGCTGACCTTGGCGAAGTCGCGCATGGCCTCCAGCTGCTCGCCGCGGACGTGGAGCCGGGCCAGCACGGGGGCGACGAGGGTGCGGCCGGTGGTCTGGAGCTGGTCGTGGGCCAGTCCCTCGGTCTGGACGGCGTAGACCCAGAAGCTCCCGGTCATGAGGATGAGAACCCCGGCCCCGAGAAGCCACCGGCACTTCCGCTCCAGGCTCGTCTCGCCGAGCAGCTTCTTGAAGGCGCGGTAGGACATCGGGCTCGGGAGTCGGGGGGCGGGGGAGCGGGAACAGGAAGACAGGGAACGGGGAACAGGAAGACAGGATACCAGGGACAAACCCCGCTCGTGTGCCCGTCAGGTGGGGCGTGACTTGATCCCGGCCTTTCGGCCGCTGCTTTTCACCCCCTGTCCCTTGTCTCCTGTCCCCTGTTTCCGGTCCCCTGGAACCTGGCACCGCGGGCAGAAGTGCGACGACCGGCCGGCGAGGCGGACACATTCGATGGCCCGGCCACAGGTGCGGCACGGCTCGCCGGTCCGGCCGTAGACGCGGTGCGCCAGCTGATAGCCGCCGGCCAGCCCCGACCCGCCGACGTAGTCGCGGATCGTGCTGCCGCGGGCGGCGATGGCCGTGGTCAGGACGTGCTCGATGGCCTCGCGGAGCCGGTCGCACTCGGTCGGGGTGAGCGACGTCCCGGGTCGCGCCGGGTGGATGCCGGCGTGGGAGCAGGCTTCGTCGGCGTAGATGTTCCCGACCCCGGCCACCACGGTCTGGTCGAGTAGGATCGCCTTCAGGCACCGGGCCGACCCGCGGAGAGCCTCGCGGAAGGCCGCAGCGTCCAGCCCGAACGGCTCCGGGCCGAGGTCGGCCGTGGCGAAGAACGCCTCGACGGCCGGCTCGTCCGGGTAGCGCGTGACCGACCCGAACCGTCGCACGTCGCGGAAGCGGAGTTCGGTGCCGTCGTCGAGCGCGAACACGAGGTGGAGGTGGTCCGGTTCCGGCTCCGTCGCCGCAACGGCGGTGAACTGGCCGGTCATCCCCAGGTGGATGACGAGGCGGGGACCGGTGAGTTCGACCACAATCCACTTGCCGCGGCGACGGAGGCCGTCGATCCGCCGGCCGACGACCCCCGGCCCCCAGGCCGCGTCCCAGGGCGTCCGCAGCGCCTTCGCGCCGACGCGGACGGCGGTGACCGTCCGCCCCACCGCCCGGAGGCGGAGGTCACGGACTACGGTTTCCACCTCGGGCAGTTCCGGCATCCGGGCCTCGGTTCGGGACGGGGCAATTCTACCAGACCCGCCGCCCCCGGCCGCAACCCCGGCGCGGGAAGCCGGCCCGTGCTAGGCTTCCGGCGGGCGGGTCGGACGCGCGGGAGGGCGGTCATGCGCTGGGGCGAACGCACGGCGGGCGAACTGGTCGCCGTTGCCGTAGTGGTGGTCGGGTTCCTGGTGACATCGTCGCCGGGCGAGGCGATGGCCCGTGTCCAACCCGGGATGACCCAGGCCGAGGTCGAGGCGACCCTCGGCACCCCCGGCCGGCCCGACGCGTGGAAGGACGCCGCCCTCCACGCCCCGCGCGACCTCTCGGACCTGTGGAGCCCCGAGTCGATCGAGCGGGAACGCTCGGTGCGGCGGGAGGAGCACCGGGCCTACCGGAGCTACGATCTGTCGTCCTGCGTGGTCGCGGTCGCGTTCCACGGGGCCGAGGGCGATGAGCGGGTCACGTCGGTCGAGGCGTACCGCGTCCTCCGCCCGGGGTGGAGCCTCGTCCCCTGGGCCGTCGGAGCTGTCTTGGCTGGGCTCGTCACGGCCTACATGACCCGCCGCTACTCCCGCCGTCCGGTGGTAGCTGCCGAGCCGGCCCCGGCCGAGGTCGGGGCGTCGTAGCCGGCGACCGGTGATCCGTTCCTCGCCAGGTCGGTGCAATGGCAGCCGGGAACTGCCTGGTGGTCGCGGCGGCTGGTCTATAATGACGCCCCGGCCCCTCCTGCACGGCGACCTGGCGTCATGACCACGCAAACCGCTCCCGACACCACGCACTCCTCCGTCCCCGACGCCCGCGGCCGGTTCGGCGCCTACGGCGGGCGGTTCGTCCCCGAAACCCTGATGTTCGCCCTCGACCAACTCGACCGGGCGTACCGCGAGGCCACGGCCGACCCGGCGTTCCTGGCCGAGTTCGACCGGCGGTTGCAGGAGTACGTCGGCCGGCCGAGCCGGCTGTACTTCGCCGAGCGACTCACCCAGGAGGCCGGCGGCGCCCGCATCTACCTCAAGCGGGAAGACCTGAACCACACCGGGGCGCACAAGATCAACAACGCCCTCGGCCAGGCGATGCTCACCAAGCGGATGGGCAAGCAGCGGGTGATCGCCGAGACCGGGGCCGGGATGCACGGCGTCGCCACCGCCACCGCCGCGGCGCTGTTCGGCATGACGTGCCGGGTGTACATGGGCGCCGAGGACATCCGCCGGCAGGAGCTGAACGTCTTCCGCATGAAGGCGATGGGCACCGAAGTGTACCCGGTCACGTCCGGCAGCCGGACGCTGAAGGACGCCACCAACGAGGCCATGCGGGAGTGGATGAGTACGGTCGAGGGGACGCACTACATCATCGGCAGCGTCGTCGGCCCGCACCCGTTCCCGATGATGGTCCGCGACTTCCAGAGCGTCATCGGCCGCGAGACGAAGGCGCAGTCGCGGGAACTCTTCGGCCGCCTCCCGGACGCCGTGGTGGCGTGCGTCGGCGGCGGGAGCAACGCGGCGGGCATCTTCCACCCGTTCGTGGACGATGTGGGTGTCGAGTTGGTCGGCGTCGAGGCCGGCGGGCGGAACGCCGACCGCGGCCAGCACGCGGCCACGCTCACCTACGGCGTCCCGGGGGTGCTGCACGGCAGCTTCAGCTACGTTCTTCAGGACGACGACGGCCAGACGGCCGACGTGCATTCCGTGTCCGCCGGACTCGACTACCCCGGCGTCGGGCCGGAACACAGTTACTGGCGTGACTCCAGCCGGGTGCGGTACTGCAACGTGAGCGACCAGGAGGCGCTCGACGGCTTCCACCTCTGCGCCCGGCTCGAAGGCATCCTCCCGGCCCTGGAAACCGCGCACGCGGTCGTGGAGACGATGCGCGAGGCCGCCCGCCGGCCGAAGACGGACGTGGTGGTGCTGTGCTTCAGCGGCCGCGGCGACAAGGACTGCGCCGAGGTCGCCCGGCTGACCGCGGGCGCCCGGCCGGCCGGTGGCTGAGGGCTGTTAGCCCCGGAGGGGCGACGTTGCGTAGCCCAGGGCGGGAGCCCTGGGCGGCGTCGGCGGAGGAACTGGCCCACTTGACCGCCCGGAAAGAATAGCAGCGACAAGTCAGTGTCCAGTCGGCAATGGTTGCCCGGGTTTCTCCCGGCGCGACGCGGTCTGCCCGTGCCCGGGGGCGACGTGATCCCGGTCATCATCCAGAAGCGTGGCGCCATCCACCTCGACACCGAGGTTGATGAGCCGTCAATCATTCCACTCCCGACACCACCCCGGGCGGTGCTCGAACTCGTGCCCGAGTCGGTCTGCCGGGAGAATGTGGTTCTCCCCGTCCGGCTCGACGGGGAAACCCTGCTCGTCGCCGCCGCCGACCCCAATGACATCGGGATCGCCGACAAGCTCACGTTCATCCTGAACAAGAAGATCCGGCTCGTCGGCTACCCGAAAGCCGCCCTACTGGCGGCGATCAACCGGCACTACGGCCAGTCGGAAACGGAGTCGGTGGATTCGTACTTGTGCGAGTTCACGGACACGGCCATCGACCTGGCCGACCACGACGCGGACGAGTCCCCCTTGCCCGCCCGGCCCAAGCGCAGATCGCTCCTCCCGGCCCTGGCCCGTTCGGTCGTCGAACTCAAGAAGGGGATGCGCGGCGTCGTCGACCCCGCCACCGGACGCTGGCAGGACACGCAGATCTCAGAACTCCGGAGCAACCTTCTCCCGGAGCCGGCGCCGCCCCCCGGATTAGACACCACCCCTGACTACGGGACCGCCTCCATGTGGTACTACACGGTCGAGGAGGGGCAGCGGGCGCTGATGGTCCGCCGGGACGGGCGGATGGAGGTCGTGGTCGGCCCGCGGCGGGTGTGGTGGGGGAGTAGTCGGTTCGAGAAGATGCGGCACCACATCGCCCACCCCGGCGAGTTCCTGATCGTCCGCTTCCGCGACGGCCGGCAGCAGCACCTCGCCGGCCCGGCCGACCTGTGGTTCGACCCGCGCGTCCACGAGGCGGTGACGCGCGAGGACGCCCTCCAGCTCGCGGCGAAGGAGGCGGTCATCGTCTACAGCCGGGCGGCGGACTCGGACGCCATCGCCCGCCGCATCGTGTACGGGCCGACGCTGTTCGTGCCGGCGCCCGGCGAGTGGATGCACACCTTCGCCTGGCACGGGTCGGCCGGCGGGTCGCAGGGCCAGAAGAAGGTGGCCAAGGGGCTCGTCTTCCAGAAGCTCTGGCTCATGCCCGACCAGATGTACCACGACGTGCCCGAGGTCCGCACCGCCGACGACGCCGTGCTGACCATCAAGCTCATGGTCTTCTTCGAACTGCTCGACATCGACCGGATGCTGGAGGCCACGCACGACCCGATCGGCGACTTCATCAACGCCGCCACGTCCGACGTGGTCGACTTCTGCGGCCGGCGGACGTTCGAGGAGTTCAAGCACGACACCGGCCGGCTCAACGAGCTCGAAGCCTACCGCCAGCTGACGGCCCGGGCGGCCCAGAACGGCTACCGCGTCAACAAGGTGGTGTACCGCGGCTACGCGGCCCCGGACCGGCTCCAGGCCATGCACGACCAGGCCATCGAGTCGCGCACCAAGCTTCAACTTGAGCGGGCGACCGAGGAGCAGGCGCAGACGCTGGAAGACTTCAAGCTGAACGCCCAGATGAACCGCGCGGCCCGGCGGCGGACCGAGCAGACGGCGGAGGTCGAGGCCGAGATCGAACTCGGCCGCAAGCGGCAGGAGGCCGACCTCCGTCAGAAGGAGTCCGAGCGGACCGCCGTGCGCGAGCAGCGCCGCCGCGACGCGGAGGCGGAGCTGGACGTCCGCCGGCAGGCCGACGACCGCCAGCGCCAGCACCTCGCGGCGCTGCGCGAGATGGGCGTCGACCTCACCGCGTTCCTCACGCAGGGCCGGGCCGACCGGGTGATCGAACTCCGCGGCAAGGGGGCGACCCCGCACCTCCACCTCGACCAGGACGCCGACCGGAACGGAGTCTGATCACGACCCGACGGGAGTCCCCAATGCCCAGCATGGGCGAATCCTGTCCCCGGTGCGGGGTGGAAGTCTACAGCACCAAGATCGATTTCGACTACGGTGAGCTTCAGACCCTGTACTACCCTGACCCCGACACCATCGTTCTGACGCTGTCCTGCGACTGTGTCTTCCGCCGCCATAACGCGGACTTCGACACTGCGCTGGCTGTGGTCTGGCGGTCGTGGAAGCTCCCCCCGATGCCGCCCCCGGCCTGACCGCGATGCCGAGTCCACCACGCGGTGACGATTGACCGCCGCCACGCCCGCGGCGGGATAGCGCTCGCCGACCTGGCACGTCCGTATCTCGCTGTCCCGGCCGCGGCCGCCGACCGTCCCCCGGTCACCGCCGAGCCGCGCTGCCGCGTCGGAGGGCCGGGACTGGACTCCCGGCCGGCCGGCCGGTACGTTCGTGGTGACCGGGTGCCCCCGCTCCCGCGTGCCCGGGTTGCTCACCGCCCCCTTCGGACCCCGACCACATGGCCGACGAAACCGTCCGGCGACCGACCGGCAGCGGCAGCGGCTCCGCCACCATCTGGCTCCGGCCGTCGCTGCTGCTGATGAAGTTCCCGCTGAAGGCCGCCGAGGCCACGCTGGAGCTGGGGCTCGCCAAGCTGAAGGGGCAGCGCGAGGCCGCCGCGGCCTGGCTCCGGCGGCTCGGGGCGGTGCGCGTCGAGTTCGGCGAGCCCCACTTCGCCGAGCAGGCCGAGGTCGACCCGGTCGTCAAGATGCAGGCGCTCTCCGCCAAGGCGATGCGCAAGCTCGCCCCCGAGGCCGCGCCCGCCCCCTCCCCCGGGCGGGCCGTCCGGGTCGTCTTGACCGCACTCTGGGACGTCGCCGCGATGTCCGCCGAGGAAACCCTGACGCTCCTCGACCGGCTGCGGTTCGAGACCACCGCGGACGTCCCGCCGGAGGAGGCGGCCGAGGGGCCGGCGTCGTGGGCGAACCCGGAGGACCAACTCCGGGCGATCTTCAGCCACTTCGCCCAGCTGGTCCCGGACACCGTCACCCCGGAGTTCCTGTTCCTCTCCCGGCCCGGGGAGGACGCCCTAGAGAAGGCCACGGCGGAGGCGTTCGCCGCCGCCCGGCACAGCGCCGACCGCCTCGCCCGCGCCGCCGGGATGACACTCGGCGCGCTCGTCTCGGCCCTTTACCGGGTCAGCACGGTGCCCGACAACCGGCCCCACCGGGTGATGGAGCGGCAGCGCAGTGCGACCCTGCTCGCCGGCACGGCCTACGACCTGCGGGAGGACGAGGTGGCGTCCGACGACCCGCGGCCCGTGGACGTCTCGGTAAGTGTGAACGTGACCTACTATCTGGAATAGCGGCTGCGCGAACCGCGCTCCCCCTCGTCGCCACCCCGCCGGGCTTCCACGAAGTCTGCCACACGGGGACTCGGGGACGGGGGTGTCCCGGCCACGTCGTCCGCTACCCGAACAGCGCCGCCTCCGCGACCAGCCCGGGGCCGAAGCCGAGGGCCACGCACGGCCCCGACACGCCCCCCCGCCTCAGCTGGTCCAGCACGAACAGCACCGTCGGCGACGACATGTTCCCCCGCTCGGCGAACACCGCCCGCGACGCCGCCAGCGCCGCCGGCGGCAGGGCCAGCGCCTCCTCCACCGCGGTGAGGATCTTCGGCCCGCCGGGGTGGACGGCCCAACCCGTCACGTCCGCGAGCGACAGCCCGTGGCCGCCGAGCCAGCCCTCCAGCCAGGGGCGGAGGCGGGCGGCGATCAGCGCCGGGACGCGGCGCGAGAGGGTCATGACGAAGCCGTGGTCGCCGACGACCCAGCCCATGTCCGCGGCCGACTCGGGGATGAGGCACGACCCCGACGCCCGCAGCGCCCACGCGGGCCGGTCGCCCGCCCCGCCCGTCCCCACGACGGCCGCGGCCCCGTCGGCGAAGATGGCGTTGGCGATCAGCTTGTCCGGCTCGCTCCCGTAGTAGTAGTGCAGGCTGCACAACTCGACCGCGGCCACCAGCACCCGGGCGCCCGGGTCGGCGGAGGCGAAGGCGTTCGCCGCCCGCAGGCCGTTCAGCGCCCCGTGGCAGCCCATGAAGCCGACGTGCGTCCGCTCCACCGTCGGCCGCAGCCCCAGCCCGCGGATCAGCGCGAGATCCACTCCCGGCGCCCCGAACCCGGTACACGACACCGTGACGAGGTGCGTGAAACTTTCCGGGGCGAACCCGCTCTCGGCCACCGCCTGCCGGGCCGCCCGCAGCGCCAGCGGGCCGGCCTCGTCGGCGTACATCCGCATCCGCTGGCCGGTGGTGGGGCCGACCCCCTCGTTCGCGGCCGTCGGGTAGAACGGCGACTTCGTCCGGTCCTCGCCGTCGAAGATGTCGCGCACCACCGCCCCGCCGATCACCTGGTAGCGCTGCCGCACCCCGCTGTTGGCGTAGACCGGGACCAGCCAGGTGGAGGTCCGCACGTCCGGGCCGGCGAGGAACCGGGCGAGCCGGAGCCCGTCGTCGGCCGAGAGGGCGTCGGGCGGGTTGGCGGTCCCGAGGCCGTGGATGGCGAAAGTCATGCGGGGTGTCCGGGGGCGGGGCGGTTCAGTGCGAAGGTAACCGGGCGGGCCAGGGCCGGGAGCAGGGCCAGGGCGCGGACCGCGACGGCGGTGAATGTCGGCGACCGGAGCGCCCGGGCGGCGGCCCGGCACACGCCCTGCCGGCCGCGGATGATCCGGGCGTGCGTCCGCCGCCACTCGGCCGCGTGCGCCTCATCCCAGCCGGCCGCGGCGCGGTGGACGATGGGGGCCAGCGCGGCGGCCCCGGCTACGGCCCAGGCCATGCCCTCGCCCGTGAACGGCTCGACGTACCCGGCCGCGTCGCCGACCGCGAACGTCCGCCTGCCGGCGACCGCGGCGGGCGTGCGGGTCAGCGCCGGGGTGCCCTTCCAGGGGGCGTCCGCGAGGCCGGGGAGGGCGGGCCAGCGGGTGGTCGTCAGCACGGCGGCGGCGGCCGGGCCGAGCCCGCCGGCGGTCTTCACAAACGCCGGGTCGAACGCCGCCGCGAGGTCGAGCCGGCCGTCCTCAAGGCGGACTAGCCCGACGTACCCGCCGCGGCCGGTCGCCATGAAGATCGTACCCGGCGAGAAGAACGCCGGCACCGCGCCGGCCGGGAGCGCGACCCCGGCGCCGAGCCGCGAGCCGGGGGCGGGGTCGGTCCGGGTCGGCAGGCCGGAGGCGAGGACGACGGCGGCGGGGTGAAGGTCGGAATCTAACCCCCTCGGCCCCGCTTCCTTAAGAGGGAAGGGGGGGGACGGGCTGCGTAACTGACCGGCCCTCGTGTCAGCTGGGGGGAGAGTGGGGGCCACATCGTACCCACTCAGCTGAACTCGCACCGCTTCGCCGTCGTCCTCGACGGCAGCCCGCACGCCGGTCCGCACGGTCGCGCCGGCGGCCGCAGCCTCGCGGAGCAGGGCGAGGTCGAGGGCGTCCCGCGACACGGCCACGCCGCCTGGGAGTGGCACGTCGGCGTCCGCCCGGCCGGCCGCGAGCCGCACCCGCCGCAGCGGCACCGCCCCCAACTCGGTCAGGACGTGCCCGAGGCCCGCCGCGCGGAGCGCGGCGATCCCGGCGGCGTTCAGGCAGCAGCCGCACACCTTCGGCCGCGGGAACGTCGCCCGGTCCACGAGCAACACCCGCGTCCCGAGGCGGGCCAGTTCGCGGGCGACGACACTCCCGGCCGGCCCGGCACCAACAACGAGGACGGGAAATTCGAAACTCGAAATCCGAAATCCGAATTCGGCCGGTGAGGTCGTCATGCCGGGTTCGTGCTTCGAGTTTCGGATTTCGAGTTTTCCCACCGCAGCAGGAACCGGCACGGGAAGCGCCGGCGCACGGTCGCCCCGCCGAGCCCCGCCCGGCCCGCGAGAGCCAGGGCTTCCGCGGGGGTGAACGCCGACCGGACCGACGCCGGGCCGTCGAACCACACCACCCGCGACCGCGAGAGCAGCCGGCACGCCAGCCACACCGCCAGGTAGCAGGACCGCGACCGGTCCAGGTCGTTGACCAGCACGAGCCGGCCGGCCGCGGCCCGCAGCCGGGCGAGCAGGGTCACCGCGTCGTCGTCGGAGAGGTGGTGCAGGAACAGCGAGCAGGTCAGCACCTCGTACCCGGTCGGGAGCGGGTCGCGGAGGGCGTCGTGGGTGAAGAACGTCAGCCCCGGGGCGGCGAGCCGTGCCGCCCCGACCGCGGTCGGGCTCAGGTCGCAGCCGGCGAAGGAGACGTTCGTCAGCCCGGCGCGTGCCGCCCGCGCCGCCAGCGCCCGCGGCACGTCCCCGGAGCCGGTCGCCACGTCCAGCACCCGCAGCGGCACGCCCGGGCGGGCGCGGGCCAGATCCCGGACCGCCGGCCACAGCACCCCGGCCGAGTCGCCCACCCGGTTCAGCCGGGCCAGCCCGGCGAGGGCGCACCGGTGCTCACCCGGGTCGAGCCCGGGGTCGTCCATCCGTTCGGCAATCCGTTCGCGTCGGGCGAGTGCGGTGAGGGCGGGCATCACCGCCATATCCTATCGACACGCGAGACGCGGTTCACGGGCCACGGACACCATGACACCCCCAGACCAGCCGAAGCCGGGCGACGTGGAGCGCGAGTTCGGCGTCGCCTTCCCCGGGCGGATCGCCGACCCGGCGAGGTGGACGCAGACCGCCCTCAAGGCCATGCCGGCGGAGGGCCGGCTGAACTGGAAGACGCTGTTCGGCCGCGACGCGCCGGTGGTACTCGACGTGGGGTGCGGCAACGGCCGGTTTCTGATCGGATCGGCCCTCACCCGGTCGGGCCACGACCACCTCGGGGTGGACACCCTCCCAGTCGTGGTCCGGTACGCCCGGAAGCGGGGTAACCAGCGGGCGCTGGCAAACGTCCGGTTCGCGGTAATCGGCGCGCTGGAATTGGTGGAGCGGTACGTCGAGCCGGGGTCGGTGGCGGAAGTCCACTGCTACCACCCGCAGCCGTACTACGACCCGGCGCAGGTCCACCGCCGGCTGGTCACCCCGGCGTTTGTGGCGGCTGTCCACCGGGCGTTGGTGCCCGGGGGGCTGTTCGTGGTGCAGACGGACAACCCCGGCTACTGGAGGTACATCCGCGAGGTGGTGCCGGTGTTCTTCGACTTCCACGAGCGGATCGGCCGCTGGCCCGACAGCCCGAAAGGGCGGACGCGGCGTGAGATCGTGGCTCTGCGGAAGGGGCTGCCGGTGTTCCGCGGGCACGGGACGGCCAAGCCCGGGCTCGGCGAGGACGAGGCTCTGACGCTGGCCAACGCCCTCCCCGCCCCGGTGTTCGACGCCGACCGCCGGCTCCGCGACCTCGACCGGCTGGGGTGAGTCTGGCGGACGCCGGCCGGTGCGGCGCGGGCAGGCGGTTCGGTGGGTGGTTCCGTGCGGTCGCGTCCCGGGTTGACCGCGGAGGCCGCCCGGGGCGCCGCTCCCGGGCTATGAGATCCCAGGCCGTTGGCCTGAAAACCAGCGGCCCTTCTTCAGCCCGAAGGGCTGGGATTCGATAGCCCGGGGGCAACGCCCCGGGCGGCCTCCGCGGGGGTCACGGCAGGTGACGCGACGCGGCTACTTTCGGAACGCCGGGGCGTTGCGGTCGCCGCGGGACAGCAGGTAGGCCATCAGGTCCAGCGCCTCGTCCTCCCGCAGCGTGTCGAGCAGGCCGGCCGGCATCATCGACAGCCGGGACGGGCGCATGCTCTCGACCTCGTTCTGGTTCACGTCGGTGAGGGCGTTCGGGTCGAGCATGTTGGTGTTCACCTTCATCACGTTGCCGTTCAGGTTCACCACCCGCCCCACCACCACCTGCTCCCGCACGGTGCGGATCTCGACCGCCGCGTACTGGTCGCTGATCTCCTTGCTCGGCTCTACGACCGACTCCAGCAGGTCGCGGGCGCTGAACCGGCCGGCCAGGCCGGACAGGTCCGGGCCGTAGCTCCCGCCCTCGTTGTCGAACCGGTGGCAGGCGAAACACTTCGCCGCCCCGAACAGCCGGCGGCCGCGGTCGAAGTCCCGCCCGCCGGCCAGCCCCTTCTCCAGCAGCGGCGCCAGGTCGGCCATCGTGTACGCCTTCACGAACGGCCGCGGCGCCTCCTCCGGGACGCGCACCGTCCCCGGTCGGGCGTCGATGACCGCCTTCAGTGCCGTCGCCTCCGCCGGCGTGAGGGTGGCCACGGCGTCGTTCTTCATCCGGGTGATGAACCCGGTCATGCTCGCCCCGCCGCGGAAGTTCGCCGCCCGGACGAACCACGTGAAGTAGCTCCGCCGGAGCTCGGGCGTCCACCCGGTCCGCAGCACCCGCAGCGCCCGCAGGTACTCCAACTGCTCCTCCTGGGTCGGAGCCTCGGCGAGGAGCTTCATCGTCTTGGCCGCGGCGGCTGGGGCTTCGAGGAAGATCATCACCTGGCACAACTCGGCGTTCACGAGCCGGCTCTTGGCGGGAAACGCCGGGTCGAGCTTCGCCACGAGCGCGGCGACTTCGGCGACGGGCGGCTTGCCGAAGCGGTTCAGCACCACCTGGTAGGTGCGGAGCAGGTCGAGCGCGTGCGCCTCGTCCAGCTTGGCGAGGTCGATGCGGCCGAGCGCGGCGAGGAGCTTCGCGCGCAGCTCGGGGCTGGCGGGCGGGTCGGCGGGCTTACGGTGGAACCGGTCCGGGGCGCTGACGCGGGCCAGCGCCAGCAGCGCCGGGACGGCCTTCGCCGGGTCCGGCTCGGCCAGCGCCTTGTCGGCCCACGTGCCGACGGGCTGGAATTCCAGCGCCACCCGGGCCGCGAACGACGTGAACCGGTCCTTCGTGTCGAGTTCCTTCCACGCCGCCGGGACGGCCGCCGGATCCTGCTTCCCGTGGAACGCCTCGACCGCCGCCCGGTCCTTGCGGGCCTCCCCGGCCGGGCCGGCGCCGAAGACCACCGCCCCCGGCTCCTCGCGGCCGCCGACGTAGGTCACCCGGTACAGCCCGCTGGTGGTCCGCCGGCCGCCGACGGTGAAGTACAGGGCGCCGTCCGCCGGGTTCACCACGAGGTCGGTCAGCGGCAGCGGGGTGCCGGTGACGAACTCCTCGACCTGGCTCGCGTAGGCGCTCCCCGACGGCGCCAAGTGGACGGCGTACAGCTTGCCGTAGCTCCAGTCGCAGACGTAGAGGGCGTTCTGGTAGCGGGCGGGGAAGCGGGCGCCGTAGCCGAAGGCCACGCCGGTCGGCGAGCCGGGGCCGATGTTGGCCACGGCCGGCAGGTTGTCGAGGTAGTAGGGCGGGTACTTGCCGGCGCCGTTGCGCCAGCCGAACTCGCTCCCGCTGGTCACCAGGCACACCCGCGTCGGCCGGTACCAGGGGGTGTTGAAGTCCCACTCCATGTCGGCGTCGTAGGTGAACAGGTCGCCGGCCGCGTTGTAGGCCGCATCGTACTGGTTGCGGAAGCCGACGCTGAACAGCTCCCAGTCCTTCCCGTCCGGCGACACGTTGTAGACGGCCCCGCCCGGCCCCAGCACGTCGGCCATGAAGCCGTTGCCGTCCGGCAGCCGGGGCAGGAGGTGGTCCTCGCCCCAGTACGGCGGGACGCGGGTACTGGCGTGCGGCGTGATCCGGGTCTGGTTCCCGCACACGACCGTGAGCCGCTTCCCGTCCGGGTGCTTCAGGACGGCGTGCGGCCCGTGCTCGCCGAGCCCGCCCTTGGCGCCGTGCCCCTCGAACTTGCGGAGGAGTTCGACCTTGTCCGGCACGTCGTCGCCGTTCGAGTCGGTGACGCGGTACAGGCCGCTCTTGTCCCCGCCGTTGACGACCACGTACAGGGCGTCGAAGGCGTAGACGAGCCCCTGGGCCATGCCGATGGCGGTCGGCAGCTTCTCGACCTTGGTGTCGGCCGCTTTCCCGCCGGCGGGCGGAGGGGTGATCCGGTACAGGCCGCCGTACTGGTCGGACGTGACGAGCCGGCCCTTCGGGTCCACGCACAGGCACACCCACGACCCCTGCTCGGCCTTGGGGACCGAGTACAGCAGCTCGACCCGGAAGCCCTTGGCCACCTTCATGGTGGCCGGGTCGGTGGCCGGCGGCTCCTTGGCCGCGGCCTTCGCGGGCGGGCCGCCCTTCTTCTTGTCCTGGCCGGCGGCGTCGGGGACGGTGCCCACGGCGACGAAGCCGGCCGCGAGGGCGGCGAGGGCGAGGGCGAGTCTGAGGCGGGGCATCGGGGAGAACCTCCGGGCGGGGTGGGGAAAGTATAACCGCCCGGGGGCGAATGACGAACGCACTGCCAGCCTCCCCGCAACGCGACCGCGGGGCACGACGACCAGGGGGTGTTTCCCCTGTCCACCGTCCGGCGGCGGCGTTAGCCTTTCTGATACCCCCGTGACCGACCCGACGGCGGCCGGCAAGCCCTCCCGGGAGCCTTCCCCGTGCCCGACGAGCCCGCCACCACCGCCTTCGCCCGCTGGGCCGACGCCCTCCTCGGCCCCCCCGGGCCGGGGTGGGACCGGCACTGGCAGGAGTTCCTCACCCACTACGGCCCCCGGATCATGGCTAAGGCCCGCGGCATGGGGGCCGAGGCCGAGGAGATCTTCAGCAGGGTGCTGGCCAGGCTCCGCGACAAGCTCCCCGACTTCGGCTGGAACCCCGAGATGGGGTTCACCCCCTGGTTGTCCCGGCTCGTCGAGCGGGTGGTGCTGGACTACTTCGACGAGCGGCGGAAGACCCCCGGGGCCGTCCCCCCCGGCGGGACCGACGCCCGGCTGGCCTACGAGAACCTCGCCGCCCCCGCGGCCCCGACCGCCACCGGCCCCGTTCCCGCCGCCGGCGACCACCCGGTCATGGACTCGATCGTCCAGGCGTTCGTCGGCGAGGTGGGAGGGCCGCTCCGCACCGCCCTGGTGCCGTCCTGGGAGGCTCTCAAGGCCGCGCTCGAACGGGTCGGGGAGGGGAGCCGGCAGGTGGTCCGGCTGTTCCTGCTGGAGAGCCACTCGGCCGCCGAGGTGGCCGAGAAGACCAAGCGGTCGGTCATGGCCGTCCACCAGCAGGTGTACCGGTTCAAGACGATCCTGGCCGAGGAGTTGGAGAAGCGGTCCGCCCCGGCGGAATGACCGGCGCCCGGCCCGGACGCGGGTGGTCGCGGCGTGCGACCCTACCGGCCGACCGCAGTGCCGCCCGGGGCGTTGCCCCGGGCTATCGAATCCCAGCCCTTCGGGCTGAAGAGGGCCGGCTCGCAGGCCAACGGCCTGCGATAGGATAGCCCGGGGCAACGCCCCGGGCGGGGCTCACCGACCTACCGCCCCACACCCGCCTATGTCACCCGAACCCTGCCCGACACCAGACGACCTGGGCCGCTGCCTCCGCGGGGAACTCCCCACGGCGGCCGCCCTGTGGGTGGAGGGCCACGTCAACACCTGCCCGGACTGCCAGCTCGTGCTGGAGGCCGCCAGCCGGCCGCCCCCGCCGCCGCCCGGGCCGCCGGCCATCCCCGGGTTCACCCTCCTCAACGGCGGCGAGCCGATCGGCGCCGGCGGGATGGGCGAGGTGTTCGAGGCCAGCGAGGACGTGTTCCAGCCGACCCCGGACGAGCCGCCCCGGCTGGTGGCCGTCAAGATGATCCACCGGCAGTTCCTCGGCACCCCGTTCTGGCCGGACCTCCGTGCCCGGTTCGAACGCGAGGCCCGGCTGCTCGGCCGGATGCGCCACGCCGGGGTGCCGGCCGTCCACCGCCTCGGCTGGATCGACAAGGGCCGCGAACACCCCTATCTGGTGATGCGGCTGGTGGACTGGCCGACCCTGAACGATGAGCTCCGGGCCGACTGGCCGCCCGGGGGCGACGGCCCCGGCCCGGACCGGCTCACCCTGTACCTGGTGTGGTTCACCCGGGTGTGCGAGACGGTCGGGTACGCCCACGACCACCGGGCCGTCCACCTCGACCTGAAGCCGGCCAACGTCAAGGTCCACCCGGACGGCGAGGTCCAGGTGCTCGACTGGGGGCTTGGCCAGGGGTTCATGCTCCCGGACGCGGAGGTGACCCGGCTGTTCGCGCCGTCGTCCGTGCAGCACGCCGTCCGCCCCGGCGAGGGCACGGCCGCGTACATGTCGCCGGAGCAGGCCCGGGGGGACATCGGCGAGCCCGGGACGCAGCCGCGGATGGACGTGTTCGCCCTCGGCGGTATCCTCTGCCACATCCTCACCGGGCTGGCCCCCTACGCCGGACCGACCGGCCAGGTCGTGCTGGACAAGGCCGTCCGCGGCGACCTCGCCGACGCCCACGCCCGGCTCGACCGGGCCGCGCACCGCCACCCCCACCTGACTGCCCTGGCCCGATCCTGCCTGGCACTGGAGGCTGCCGACCGCCCGGCCGACGCCCGGGAGGTGGTCGGGGCGGTGCGCAAGATCATCCTCTCGGCCGAGGAACAGCTGCGGTCCGCGCGGTGGCGGTTCCGGCTGGCCGGGACGGCCGCCGCGCTGCTGCTGGTCGCCCTCTCCGCCGGGGTGGTGGCCCTGGACGCCCGGCTGGAGAAGGCCAAGGCGGAGGTGGCGCGGGAGCGCGAGGGACGGGACCACGACCGCCAGCTGAGCGTCGCTGCTGCGAAGGCGGCCCACGACGTCGCCGACGAGGCCGCCGGGCTCCGCACCGACCACCCGGTCGACCGGGCGGCCGCCGGCCGGCGGTGGGAGGACGTGGTCCGGAAGCTGAACGAGGCCGACCGGGCAGCCCAGAAGCTGCCGGACGACGACCCGGTCCGGGCGGAGGTGGCCCCGGCCCTCGCCCGCCTCCGGTCCCGGGCGGCCCAGGCGGTCCGCGACCGGGCCTTCCTCGACGCGCTCGACGTGGCCCGGCTTCGCAAGGTGTACTACCCGGAGGCCGACCCGCGGGTGCGGTTCACCGGCGGCTACTTCTTCTCGGCTGGCGGGGCCGACGAGTACCTCGCCGCGTTCCAGGCGTACCACCTCCCCACGATCGGCCCGGACGGCGACCTCCGCGCCCGGTTCGCGGCCGCCGTCCGGGCCGTACCGGACCCGCTCGTCCGGCGGCGCGTGGTCGAAGCCCTCGACGAGACGTGGCAGCTGGACCGGTCCGCCCCGGTCGCGTGGCTCCTCGACCTCGCCGACGAGCTGGACGAGGAGCCGGTCCGGAAGGACGTCCGCCGGGCGCTGCGGGCCGGCCCGGCGGCGGCGCGCCGGCTGTGGGAAGAGAAGCAGAACACCAGCTGGGCCGACGCCCTGTCCCCGGCGGCGGCGCTGCTGCTGGCCGCCGGGCTGGAGGGCTGGGCGGACACCTGGGTCGCCGGCCCGCCGCAGGTCGAGGCCGCAGCCGCGGCCCTGGCTGCTCTGGCCGCGCGGAGCCCGTCCCGGCCCGGGTGGGGGTCGGCGGCGTGGGAGTGGTACTGGGTCCGGCTGACGCTCGGGTGCTACCTGTGGTACGCCGCGGCTGACCGGCCGCGGGAGTGGGAGGCGGCCGAGAAGGAGTTCGAGCGGGCGGCTGTGCTGCTCGGGCGGTGGCCCCCGGTGGGGACGGCCGCTGACCGCCCGGGGGGCCAGGACCGCGCGGCGGTGGCCGCGCTGGCCGCCGCGGCCGGCGGGCTCCAGGCCCACACTGCCGCCCGCCGGTCCGGTCCGGACAAGGTCGGCCTGGTACTGGAGGCGGCCGTCCGGGACTGCCCCGGGTTCTGGCCGAACCGTCAGCTCGCCTGCCTGGTGTACCTCGACCAGGGGAACGACGGGGAGGCCGAGCGCGAGGCCCGGCTGTGGGAGGAATCCGACCCCGCCACCCGCCTCGGGCGCGTGTACCGCTCCCTGGCCGCCGGCCTTGGGACGAACGACCTGACCGCCACCTGGCGGCAGGCCCGGGAGTTCCTCGGCGCCGACCCGCCCCCGTTCCTGGCCGTTCAGCTGGAGGAGATCGGCTTCGTCGCCGACCCGGCCCGAACCCAGCCCCCGAACCGGCAGGTCGCGGGGGCCGAGCACGCCCACCGGCCCGGCCGGGACTTGCTCGGGATACTCGACGGCCGGGTCCGGGCCGACCGCGCCCTCCGGGTCGTCGCCCGGGCCCGGGGCGGCCCGGGGCGGGTGGACGAGAACCGCCCGGCCGCCGACATCCCCCGCTGGGCGGTCCGCACCATCGACCCGAAGACCGACCCGAAGCGGCTTGAGGCGGCCGACCTGGAGGACCAGAACCTGCCGGCGGCGGCGGCCGAGCGGTACGAGAAGCTGGTGAACACCCTCCCGTGGGCGGCCGGCCCTCGGTTTGGGCTGGTCCGCGCCCAACTGACGGCCGGGAACCCGGTCTCGGCCGCCGAGCAGGCCCGGCTCCTCCTCGCCCGCGCGCCGACCACCCGGTCACGCGGGGCGCTTACCGAGTACTACCTGGCGACGGTCCATCTGGCCGCGGCCGAGACGGCCGACCAGCCGGACCGCGCCCGGTCCCACCGGGACGAGGCGCTCCGCCGGCTCGACCAGGCCCGGGGGGCGGGGAGCTGGCTGGCCGAGACCGCCGACCGGGCGACGGCCCGCGCGCACGGGGTGGCCCGGTTCTGCCCGCCCCCGCTGGCCGAGATTCCGCCCCACCCGGCCTACGGGTTGTGCCTGTGCGCTTCGGCCAGCGCCTGCCTGGACGAGTACGGCCCGACGTGGTGCGCCCGCCGGCTCGCCGGCCGGGCGTTTCCTTCGCCGGAGGCTGGTCGGGCGCTGTTCGCCGCGGCGAAGACCGTTCCGGGGGCCGAGCGGCCGCTCGGCCGGGCCGCCGTCCTGGTCGCCTGGGGGTACGACACCCTCCCCCACGACCCGGCCCTGAGCGTGGACTTCCGGCGAGAACTCCTTGCCGGGGTGCTGGCCGCGGCCCGGGCGCTGGCCGACCGCGACCCCCGGGCGTTGGGGGAGCTTCTGGACGACCCGGTCGTGGCCGCATTCCGCGACGACCTCGGCAAGCCCTACGCCGGCGGGGCCGCCCTCGGCTTCTCGGAGCCGGAGGTGAGGGCGTGGAACCAAGGCTGGGAGAGCCTCCGCCGGGGCTCCCGCCTCCCGCGCTGACCCGCCTGCGGGCACCCGCCCCTTCCTCAATCGCCGCGGCGCGCGGACCGACCCCCGCGGGTGACTGTCTGGCCGCGCCCCCCACCCCGGCTGCGGCCGGGAGCCCGAGGAGGAGGACGGTGAAGGCTTCGCCTCCGGGGAATGCCCATCGGTCGACCCGGACGTTGCTCCGGACCCACCGGGTTTTGGTGGAACGTTCTGCCTGCGTCGGTCGGACTTCCGCGCTCAGGTGATAACGGTTGTCGCCCGGACCGGCCGCCAGCGGGCCGGAGCCGTGATAACCGTTATCACCCGGCCCGCCCCCATCCCGGGCGCCGCCGCCGGTCGGCCCCGTCGGCAAAGGCGATTGACCGGTCCGGTCGGGCGGTTAATCTCTCTCTCATGCCGTCCCCGACCGTTTGGTTCAACAAGTATCTGGGCAACACCTGGGAGCTCCTTCGGTCCCTCCGCGAGGAGCGGCGGCCGGACGAGTTCCGAGTGCTCTGCACCCACCCCCGGCCGACCTACCGCGGCTCGCACCACGCCGACGCGTTCGAGCCCGAGCCGGATGACCTCCCGGCGGACGACTATGTCGCGCACTGCCTGGAGGTCGCAGCCCGGCAACGGGTCGCCCTGTTCTTCCCGGGCCGGAACCTGATCCCCGTCCTCGCGGCCCGCGACCGGTTCGCGGCCCTCGGCACCCGCGTCCTGGCGACCGGCGACGCCGACACCGTCCGCCTCATCAACCACAAGGCCCGGCTGGCCGAGGCCGTCGCCGACGTGGCGGGCGTCCGGCTGCCCGAGTATCAGGTGGTGAACGACCTGGCCGGGTTCGACGCGGCCTACTCGCACCTCCGCTCGCGGCACGCGGTGGTGTGCTACAAGCCGGCGGTGTCGGTCTACGGGATCGGCTTCCAGGTCGTCTCCGAGCAGCCGAACTTCTCGCACCCCAACGGCATCACGCTCGGCGACGCCCGGGACGCTCTCGGGCGGGACGGGCGGTTCGCGGACCTGCTCGTCATGCGCTACCTCCCCGGGCCGGAGCGGAGCGTGGACTGCCTGGCCGAGGCCGGCCGCCTCGTCGGGTGCATCGTGCGCCGCAAGGAGGACGGCGCCCAGCTGATCGAACACAACCCCCGGCTACAAGAAGTGGCCGGCCGGCTCGCCGCGCAGCTCGGGCTGGCCGGCCTGTTCAACGCCCAGTTCCGCGACGCCGGAGGTGAGCCGCATCTGCTGGAGATCAACCCGCGGATGTCCGGCGGGCTGCCCCTCGCCTGCCGGTCCGGGCTGAACCCGTTGCTGTGGGCGATCCGCCTCGCCCTGGGCACGGCGACCCCGGCTGACGTCCCCGCCCCCCGTACTGGCTTCCGGGTGCCGCAGCCCGTCCCGGCGCAGTCCACATGACCACGACCGAAACCGTCGTCCTGCCGTGCGGCACCCTCCGGCTGACTGTCGAGGCGGCCGCCGTGCCGCTCCGCGAGCTGTGCGGGTTCGGCTGCCGCCGCAGCCGGAAGCGGGGGTTCGTGTTCGTCAGCAAGGTTCTCGGCAAGCACGTCCCGGTCCGCCCGCGGGTGATGGCCGACACCCACGCCCTGCTCGCCATCCCCCTCCTCGACCTGCCCGGGCCGGTCGCGTTCGTGGCCCTCGCCGAGACGGCGACGGGGCTCGGGCAGGGGGTGTTCGAGGAGGTCGTCCGTCGCACCGGCCGGACGGACGTGGTGTTCCTCCACACCACCCGCTACCGGCTTGCGCAGCCGCCGGCGTTCGGGTTCGAGGAGCCGCACAGCCACGCCCCCGACCACCTCCTGTACCAGCCCACCGACCCCGCCGCGGCCGACCTCTTCCGCCGGGCCAAGACGCTGGTCCTGGTGGACGACGAGATCAGCACCGGTCGGACGCTCCTGAACCTGGCCGCCGCCTACCGCCGCGTGAACCCCGAACTCGCGGACGTCCGCCTCGTCTGCCTCACCGACTGGCTCGGCCCCGTCCGCCGGGCCGGGCTGGCGGCCGAGGCCGGCGGGCCGGTGATGGTCCACAGCCTGCTCCGCGGCGGGTTCACGTTCGACCCCGATCCCGCCTTCGACCCCGGCCCCGCCCCCGACGTGACCGGCCGGGACGACCGGAAGGACCACCGCCTCCCCACCAACCACGGCCGGCTCGGGGTGCGGGGGCCGCTCGCCTACGACCTGGACGGCCTGATCGAGGCGGCTGGGGTGCGGCCCGGGGAACGGGTGCTGGTACTCGGCACCGGGGAGTTCGCCCACCCGCCGTACCGGCTGGCCCGCCGGCTGGAAGAGCGGGGGTGGGACGTGGTGTTCCAGTCGGCCACCCGATCGCCCCTACGACCCGGAGGGGATCTCGGGGCCGCGCTGAGTTTCACCGACAATTACGGCGACGACATGCCGAACTACGTTTACAACGTCGCGGACAGAACCTACGACCGGGTTCTCGTCGGCTACGAGACTCGCCCACTCCCCCCTGCCCACCGACTCCCCGCGCTGCTCGGGGCCGCTGTCGTCCATTTCTAAGGAGCCCGGGTGCGGGTCGTCGTCTTCCTCGACCTGGACGGGACCGTCCTCCAGACGCTCCCCAAGTGCCCGCCCGGGGAGCCGGTCCGGCCGGCCGCCTACGCCCGGAACGGCTCGCCCCTGTCGTACATGACCGATCGCCAGCGGGCCGTACTGGAACTACTGGGCCGCGGCGGCACCGTCGTCCCGACCACCGCCCGGAGTCTGGACGCCTTCCGCCGGGTGGACCTGCCGTTCGGCCACGCCGCCATCCTCGACTTCGGCGGCGTCGTTCTCGCCCCCGGCGGCCGGCTCGACGAGGCGTGGGACGCGGTGATCCGGCCTCAGCTGGGGGACGTGGCTGCGGACCTGGCGGCCGCCCGGCGGGCGGCCGAGGCGGTGTCCGCCCGCCTCGGGCTCGGGGTGACCGCCCGCGTCATCACCGACTTCGACCTGCCGCTCTACCTCGTGGCGAAGCACCCCGGCGGGGACGCCGCGGCCCTCGGCCCGGTCCGGGACGAACTCCTCCCGCTGGCCGCCGGCGGGCGGTTCGGGCTGCACCTGAACGACAACAACCTGTCACTGGTGCCCGCGTGCCTGGGGAAGGAGCGGGCCGTCCGGCACGTCCTCGACACCTACTTCGCCGGCGGGCCGGTGGCGACCCTGGGCCTGGGCGACGGGTTCAGCGACGACGGGTTCCTGAGCATGTGCGACTTCGCGGCGGTCCCGCGGGGGAGCCAGCTCGCCGGCCGGCTCCTGGCGGGGGGCTGACGTGTTCAGCGGCAGCTACCACCCGGACGACGTGACGTTCCTCCTCAAGCCGGTCCGGCTCGCGCCGACCGACGTGGCCGAGAAGGAACGCCTCATCCAGTCCGGCCGGCGGCACTACAGCGAGATGATCAGCGCCGAGCGGCTGCCGTCCGCGGCGTACCTGGCGGTCTTCCACCGCGCATTGGGGCGGGTCAAGGCCCGGCTCGCCCGCGACGTCCTCGCCCTCGCCGCCCGACTCGCGGGTCGGCCGGGCGGCGTCACCCTCGTATCACTCGCCCGCGCCGGCACGCCGGTCGGGGTGCTTCTGGCCCGCACGCTCCGCGGTGTGTTCGGCCGGCCGGCCGAACACTACTCGGTGTCGATCATCCGCGACCGCGGGATCGACGAGGTGGCCCTGGGGCACGTTCTCGACCGCCACCCGGCCGGGTCGGTGGCGTTCGTGGACGGGTGGACCGGCAAGGGCGTCATTGCCCGCGAGCTGGCCGCCGCCGTGGCCGGGTTCAACACTCGCACCGGGGCCGGCCTCGACCCCGGGCTGTACGCCCTCGCGGACCTCTGCGGCGCGGCGGCGGTCGCGGCCACGGCCGACGACTACCTGATCCCGTCAGCCGTCCTCGGGGCGACCGTGTCCGGGCTGGTCAGCCGGTCGGTCCTGAACGCCGACGTGGTCGGCCCCGGCGACTTCCACGGCTGCCTGTACTACGAGGAGTTCGCGCCGCACGACCTGTCCCGGTGGTTCGTGGACGAGGTGTCCGCGGAGGTCACCCGGCAGGCCGCGTCCCCCCCGCCCCCGGCGCCGGACGACCCCGACCGGGCGGACCGGCTGAAGCGGACGAGTGCCGCGTTCATGGCCGCGGCCCGGGACCGGTACGGGGTCCGTGACCCGAATCACGTGAAGCCGGGGCTCGGCGAGGCGACCCGCGTCCTCCTCCGCCGCATCCCGGACCGGGTGATCGTCCGCGACCCGCACGCGCCCGACGTGGAGCACCTGCTCGTGCTGGCCCGCGAGAAGGGCGTGCCGACCGACACCGACCCGCACCTCCCCTACGCCGCCGCGGCCCTCATCAAGGAGCTGGACGGATGACGAGCCCGATGGAACTCGGGGCGTCCCTGTACGTGCCCGCCACCCGTCCCGACCTGGCCGCCGTCGCCGCCGGGCGGAAGTACCCCGCCCTCCGCTCGGTGATCATCTGCACCGAGGACGCCGTCCACCCGCGGGATCTGCCCGCCGCCCTCGACAACCTCGCGGCCGCGCTCGCCGGGCTGGTGGTGTCGCCGCGGGTCTTCGTCCGCCCCCGCGACCCCGCCGTCCTCCGGCGGGTGCTGGCGATGGGCGGCGCTGACCAGCTGACCGGCTTCGTGCTCCCGAAGGCCACCCGCCGGAACCTCCCCGAGTACTTCGCCGCGTTCCGCCCGGACGACCCGTTCCAGGTGATGCCCACGCTCGAAACCGCCGAGGCGTTCGACCCGACCGAGGTGTACTGCCTCCGCGACCTGCTCCTGACGGACCCGTACCGCCGGCGGCTCCTGTCGCTGCGGGTCGGGGGCAACGACCTGCTCCAACTGCTCGGGCTGCGGCGGCCCCGGCGGGGGTCGGTCTACGCCACCCCGCTCGGCCCGGTGATCGCCCAGCTGGTGACGGCGTTCCGGCCGCACGGGGTCAACCTGACGGGGCCGGTCTACGAGTACCTGGACGACCTCCGCGGGCTGGCCCGGGAGGCGCGGCGGGACGTCGCCTGCGGCCTGTTCGGGAAGTCGGCCGTCCACCCGGCCCAGGTGCCGGTGATCGAGGCCGCGTACCGGGTCAGTATGCGGGAGGTGCGGGAGGCCGGGCGGGTGCTCGACCCGGCTGCCCCGGCAGTGTTCCGGCTGGGCGACGCGATGTGCGAGCCGGCCACCCACCGCCGCTGGGCCGAGTCGATCCTGGCGCGGGCGCGGGTCTACGGCGTGCGCCCTTCGGGGAAGGTCGGGCCGGTCCACCAGACGGGCGGCGGGTCATCCTAGAGTCCGTGGCATCTGATTTCGGTGGGACCGGCGTCCCGCCGGTCCGAGCGCAACGACCGACGGGACGCCGGTCCCATCGAATCCGATCAACTGCAACGGACCACTAGCCGCAGGCCGGCCGCCGCCAGAGGCTCGCCACGAGGAAGCCGCCCAGCCGACGCTCCTCCCGCTCGGGCGTCAGTCCCTGTGCCCGCAGGAACGGCGCCGGGTCCGCCAGCCGGCCGGCCGGGATGCGCGTCACCAGCCGAAAGAAGCTGTACATGGCGGCAAGGGCCGCGCGGGCGGCCAGCCGGCGCCCGCGCCCCTCGGGCAGCGCGAAGTCGCCCAGGAGCCACCGCCCGCCGGGCGCCAGGCCGAAGGCAATGCGGGCGACGAGCGGCCCGAGTTCTTCGGCGGGGAAGCAGTCGAGGAAGAAGTTGGTGACCACGAGGTCGTAGGCCTCGGCGGGCGGCTCGAACCGCCGCGCGTCGGCGACGTGCCACCGCACCCGTTGGGCCGCGCCAGGCAGCCGCGCGATACGCCCGCGGGCCAGCCCCACCATCGCCGGGCTGACGTCCACCACATCGACCGTCGCGGCCGGGTTGCACGCTAGGAAGGCGGACAGGAACCGCCCGTCCCCTTCGCCGAAGACGAGTACCCGCCGCGCGTCGCGCACCTCCGCCACGAGCGCGGTCCGGCACCAGTGGAGGAGGCCGCCGTAGGTCACGGCCTCGACCCAGGCGTAGTGCGGGGCGAGGCCGTCGAAGCGCGGGGGCGTCACGGTACACCCCCAACGGCCAGTGGCACGAGCAGGACGGCGTCGGCGAGCGCCCGGGCGGCCCGCGGGTGGCGGCGGCAGGCCAGATGAACGCCCAGGAGGCCGGCGGTCGAGCCGGCGACGGCCAGCCCGACGGCCGCCGGGAGGCCGGGCGAGCCAGCCAGGAGCAGACCGCCGAGGAGTCCGTCGCCCCACCGCAGGCTCCCCCCGCCCGGCCCGGCGGACTCCCACCGGTCGATGAGCCGGCAGTTGAGCCAACAGACCCCGGCGAAGGCCGCCGCCCCCGGGAGCCAGCTGGCGGGGGGCTGGTCGCTCACCCCCAGGGGGATCGCCACCCCGGCCGCGAAGCCGACGGCGACCAGAAACTCCTTCGCCCCCGGCAGCGACCGGAGGCCGCCGGCGACGGCGTGCGCGAGGGCGAGGTACGCCACGACCCCGGCGGAGACGGCAGCCCCGGCCCACAGGTAAGAGGTTGGGAGTAGAGCGGCGGCGGCCGTAGCGAGGCACCCCGCGGCCGCCGCCGCGACGGCGAACGCGACCGGCCGACGGGCGGCGGCGCGGTGTCGGTCGGCGTCGATCGCCCCGCGGCGGGCGTCGAGCCACCGGTCGGCCAGGTAGACGGCCCACACCACCGCGCCGAGGGCCGCCGTCGCCGCCCACGGGACGACCACGCCGGCCCGGGCGGCCAGGAACCGCTGCCACACCACCGCCACGAGCGGCGCGTCCAGCGCCAGGACGTTCGGGACGAGCCACCAAGGCAGGCCCGCGGGTTGGGGTTCGCACATCCCCACATCATTGGGACGTGCGGTCGCGTTGACCACCCGGCCGGCGGGCGGCCGCTCATCCCGCACACCTTCCCCGACCGATACCACCCGGTCCGACCCGGCGGAGCGGAGGCCCGATGCCCGAGTTGACGTTGAAGCGGTCGGGCACCACCCCGCCGCCGATGGTGTGCATGTACTGCGGGGCGCCGGCCACCACGGCCTACGAGTGGCGGGAGGAGAACCGCCGGCCCGCCCGCGGCGGGGGCGGCGGAACGGGCCTGTCGCCGGTCCCGAGCGGGGACGACCCGGCGTCGGCGGTGGTCGGGCTGATCATGCTGCCGTTCGTCGTGTGGGAGCTGCTCAAGGGGCTCGGCGCGGCGGCCGGGGCCGTCGCCCGCTACCTCACCCGGCCGCGGGCGGCCCCGCCGCGGGCCGCCAAGCCCCCCGCCCCCCCGCCGACCACGCGCGTCGTCGTCACCACCTGCGACCGCCACCAGCGCTTCCGGTCGCGGTTCGTGTGGGCCGGGGCGGGGGCGCTAGTCGTCCTGGCCGCCCACTGGGCGTGGGCCGTCGTCGTGACCCGCCGGGTGATGGGGACCGACGACACCGACCTCGCCGTCACGCTGGTGATGACGGCGGTCCTCGCCACCGTCCTCCTGCCGGTGGGGCTGTCCGTCTGGTACGCGTTCGCCGGCCCGGTGATCGTCGATCGGGTGACGGAAGGGGCGGTCGTTCTCGACCGGGTTCGGCCGGCGTACTTCGACGCGACTGGTCTGACGCCCGACGGCGAGGTGTGACGGCGTCCGTCCGAATGGACGCCCAGAGCAAAGGCGGAGCCCGCCCGGGGGAACGCCCCGGGCGGGCGGCGGGCGGTCAGCCGACGTACACGCCGCCGCTGAACGCCGACTCGAAGGCGAAGAAGTCGCGGACGGCGCTGCGGTCCGGGGCCAGAAACCGGACCCGGGTCGAGCCGCCCGGGCCGGGGGCCACCACGGTCGTCTGCTGGTTGCTGACGACCCCGCCGTTCGCCACCCGCACCCCACCCCGGAACGACGACTCGAACGCCTGGAAGCTGTCGATCTGGGCCAGCGTCGTGGCGTTGAACGTGACCGCCACCGGGTTCGAGCCGAGCCCGGAGCCGACCAGCACCGTCGGGGCCGCCGCCGTCCCGCCGATGGCCACGCTCACCCCGTCCGTGCTGCCGAGCGGGAAGGCGAAGAAGCTGGCCGTCTGCGCCAGGGTGGTGGCGTTGAACAGCTTGACGTGCGGCCCGCCGCCCGCCCCCGCCCCGGCCGCCAGCAACCCGTCCGACCCGCCCACCTGCACCCCGCCGCGGAACGACGAGTCGAAGGCGAAGAACCGGGCGTCCTCCCGCGGGCCGCCGGCCGTCAGGGTGAACACGGCCACCACCGGCGCCCCGCCGGCCCCGGCCCCGGCCACGATCCGGCCCCCGGCCACCGCCACGTTCACCCCGCCGCTGAAGCCCGGGAAGGCGAAGAAGCTCGCCACCTGGTTCCCGGTCCGGCCGTCGAACACCGTCACCCGCGACGCCCCGGACGCCGACCCGGCCACCAGATCCTCGAACCCGTCCCCGTTCACGTCGCCGGTCGCCACCGTCACGCCGCCGCTGTAGGCCGCGTCGAACGCGAACCGGCGGAACCGCTCGGTCCCGTCCGGGTTGTACGCGGCCACCACCGGCCCGCCGCCCGGCCCGGCCCCCACCGCCACCAGGTCAGTCGCGGCGGCCGTGACGGTGGTCGAGGCCGAGTTGTTGGCCGCGTCCAGCTCGAACACCGCCGGCGACGACCCGGCGGTGAAGGTGTTGGTCAGCACCCCGCGGGCGGTGCCCGACGCGGTCAGCCGGATGGTGAACGTGACCGAGCCGCTCACGGGCAGGTCGGCGGTGGTGTTGATGTCCCCGGAGCCGCTGGTCGCGTCCGCGGTGGCCCCGCCCGCGCCGGTCGCCGTCCACGTCGCGGTCAGGCCGGCGGGGATGAGGTTGGTCAGCGGCACGTCGGTCACGGCCGTCGGCCCGGTGTTCGTGACCGTGACGGTGATCGTCCCCGTGCCGCCGCCGGACAGGTCGAGGCTCGCCGTCGCCGTCACCCGCACGTCGGCCGCCGGGGTCAGCGTCTCGATGCCGCTGAACGACACCTGCTGCCGGTTGGTGAACGTGCCCGTCCCGGCCAGCCCCGTCGCGGACCGGGTGGCCGACAGGGACCGGCCCGTCGCGGCGGTCAGGTCGAGGGCGAGGGTGTCGCTGGTCCCGGTGGTCGGGCCGTTGCCGGCGATGCTGATCGTGTAGTCGGCCGACGGGGTGACGTTGAACGTGTCCGCCAGGTTGCCGGCGATGATCGACAGAGCCTCGACGCCCGGGAGCGTGACCGCCGCGCCCCCGTCGCGGACCACGGCCCCGGGGGCGGTCTGGTTGACGAAGTACGTGTGGGCCGTGGAGGCGTCGGACAGGTCGTTGAGGACGAGCGTGTCCGCGCCGGCGCCGCCGGTGAAGGTCAGGCCGGTCGTCAGGGTCGCCCCGAGGTTGTAGTTGACGACCACCCGGTCCGCCCCGGCGCCGCCGGTCACGGTCACGGCGCCGCCGGTGGCGGTCAGCGGGGCGGACACGGTCAGGTCCAGGGCCGTGGCCCCGAACGGGGTGAGCGCCACGTCGCCCCCGGCCGTCACCACGCCGGTCGTGGCGGGGAACAGCCCGGTGAGCGGGTCGGCGGCGATCACCCCGACGGTGACCGGGCTGTTCGTCGCGTACTTCACGGCCCCGGCCGCGGACCGCGCGGCGAAGAGCGGGACGGTGTTCGCCGCCGCGGTCAGGTCCACCCCGGTCGCGGCCTGCACCCCCAGCGCGGCCGCGGTGACCCCCCCGGCCGCGGTCTGCACGACGGCCCCCGCGGACGACCGGAGCCGGACGGTGGCCGTCGGGGCGTTGACCGCCGCGCCCAGGGTGAGCGTCTGGGCCGCCGAGAGGAGGAGGTCGGTCGTCTGGGCGCCGGCGATGGTGGTCGAGTTGAGGGTCAGCGCGCCGTCGTCGGAGACGAGGGCGATGGACCGCGGGAAGGAGCCGCCGAACTGGGCCGCGGCCGGCAGGGTGGCGTCCGTCAGGGACTCGTCCTGGCGGAGGGCGAACGCCACCGGCGCCGCCGTCCCGGCCGCGTTCCTCAGCTGGGGGGCGTTGGTGAGCAGGTCCACGGCCGCGGTGGTGAGCAGCCCCGCGCCGTCCCCGGCCCGGTAGGTCTGGGAGTCGGCCCGGATCACGACCCCGGCCGGGAAGACGATGCTCCCGGTGCCGCCGGCCCCGGAGTGGGCGGTGAACGACGACCCGACGGCCGACAGGGTGACATTGCCGCCGAGCGTGAGCGTCCCGCCCGCCCGGGCGGTGAACGGGATGGCCGACGCGCCGGTGATAGTGCCGCCGAAGGTGACCGGCCCGGTCGAGGCGGACACGGTGACGGCGTTCACCCCCTGGCTCGGGGTCACGGTCACCGGGTCGCCGTAGGTCTGGGCGCCGGTGGTGGTGACGGGCGCCCCGAGCACGGTGGTCCCGGCGGCGTTGGTGGTCAGGCCGGCCAGGGTGGTGGTGCCGCCGACCGCCTTGGCGAAGGTGGTGATCCCGCTGGCGTTCACGGTCAGCACCGTGGTCCCGGCGAGCGACCCGTCCAGGGTGCCGCCGAAGGTGACCGCCCCGCCCGCGGTCGACTCGACGGTGGCGGTGGTGGCGCTGAGCCGGACGGAGTCGTTGAACGTGATCGCGCCGGTGGCGTAGACCGCCACCGGGTTCGCCCCCGGGCCGATCACCGTGACCCCGCCCGCGGGCACGGGGGGCGGGGAGCCCGTCACGGGCGGGGGCAGCGGGTCGGTGGTCAGGCTGAGGAGCGGGACGGCGGCGGTGCCGACGTTGCCGGCGAAGGTGGTGGTGCCGCCGGTGTTCACGCTCAGGGCGGTGGTGCCGGCGGCGGCCGCGGTCACCGCGCCGCCGAACGCGACCGCGCCGCTGGCCGTGCTCGCCAGCTTGACCTCCGCCCCGGACACGGTCACCGGGTCGCCGTAGGTCTGCGACCCGGTGGTGGTCACGCCGGCGGCGAGCTCGGTCGTGCCGACGGCGTCGGTGGTCACCGACTGGAGGGCGGCCGTGCCGCCGACCGCGCCCCCGAACCGGGTCACCCCGCTGGTGTTGACGACGACGGCCTGCGAGCCGGCCGTCAGCGCGTTGAGCGTGCCCCCGAACTCGACCCGGCCGCCGTTCGAGAAGAACAGCGCCGCCGTGGCGGCGACCGTCACCGCGTCGCCGAACACCTGGTTGGCGCCGGTGGACACGTTCCCCGCGATCCGGGTGGTGCCGGCCGCGTCGGTCGTCAGGTTCGCCAGCCGGAGGGTGGCGCCGACCGCCCCGTCGAACCGGGTCGGGGCGGTGGCCGACCCGGCGTTGACGGTCAGCGAGTTGGCGTCGTTGGCGAACCCGTTGACCGCCTGCGTGAACTGGACCCCGCCGGCGGCGCCGGCGTCGAGGGTGACCGCGGTGACCGTGCCCGAGCCGACCGTGACCGGCCCGCCGTACAGCTGCCCGGCGGTGCCGGTGGTGGTCACCCCCGCCGCCAGGTTGACCGCGGTGGCGGCGTTGACGACGCCGAACGACTGCGCCCGCAGGGCGCCGTTGGCCGTCGCCACCGACACCGTCTCGACGCCGTTGACCGTGACCGCGCCCGCCAGCTGGATGCCCGTCCCGGCCCCGGCGTCGTCGAACGTGACGGCCTGCCCGGCGTTCGCGCCGCCGTCCACCACGACGAGGGCGGTCACGCCGTTGAACGTCTGGGTGGTGAACCCGGTGCCGGCGACCTGGAGGTCGGTCCCGCCGGCGGTCGTGCCGGTGACGGTGGCGGTGTCGTTCGCCGCCCCGAGGGTGACCGTCAGGGTGCCGCCGTTGAGGGCGGCCGTGACCGCCGGGGTCACCCGGTCCTCGAGCGGCTCGACGCGGAAGCGGGGGGCGGTCGGACGGGAGGGCATGGCCAAATCCTTCGGATGAACGTGCGGCCGCGCGGCCGGTCCTGCTACAGGAGCCTTCAACTGTAGCCGGTGCCGGGCGGCGGGCCGGTGAAAACCCCGGGCGGGGCCGGGGGCGGCGGCCGCACGACCCGCCCGGCCGGCACGCCCGGGGCAGGCTGCGGGGGCCGTAGCGGTGGGGGCGGGCGGGCCGGCGGACACCATCCCGACGGGTCGGGGGGCGGTTCGGATTGGGGGGGCGGCGGTCAGGCCGGGCGGTCGGGGGCGTGCCCCAACGCCCTCATCTCCCGGGCCAGGCAGTCCGGGCAGATGCCGTGGGTGAAGCGGATCGACGAGTGGCGGTACAGGTAGGCGTCCACCTGCTCCCAGTAGTTCTTGTCGTCGCGGACCTTCTTGCAGTACGAGCAGATCGGCAGCAGCGCCCGCAGCTGCTTGACCTGGGACAGGGCGTCCTCCAGCTCGCGGACCCGGGCGGCCAGGGCGGCCTGGAGCTCCACCACCTGCCGGCCGACCGCCAGCCGGGCGCGGAGCTCGTCCGGGGCGAACGGCTTGGTGACGTAGTCGTTGGCCCCGGCCCCGAGGCCGGCGACCACGTCGGCGGTGGCGTCGTTGGCGGTGAGGAGGACGAGGTACGGGGGGGTGGCGGCCGGCCGGGCGCGGACGGCCCGGCACACGTCCGGCCCGTCTAGGCCGGGCATCACCCAGTCCATGATGGCCAGCCGGGGGGCGTCCGGGCCGAGCAGGGCGGCCACCGCCGCGTCCCCGTCGGCCACCTCGACCGGCTCGTACCCCCAGGATCGCAGCGAGTTCTGGAGCATCCGCCGCAGGACCGGGTCGTCCTCCGCGATCAACACCTTCACGGAACCGGCTCCGGGGGAGGGGCGGGCGAGTCCAGTATACACCCGCGGGCCGGGTCAGAACGAGACGTTGAGGAAGCTGACCGCCTCCACCGCCCACGGCCGCGGGCCGACCAGCGGAACCCCCACCGACGCGCTGAGGGCCGCCCGGTGGAACCGGAAGACGGCGCCGCCGTTCACGTTCACCTGGTCCATCATGTAGACCAGCCCGTTCGGGTCGCGGCGGTTGAGCGGGGCGCGGACGTGGACCTCGGCCTTCGGGACGATGCCGGTGAGCAGGGGGGCGTCCGGCGCCTGGTAGAGGAAGTATCCGGCCGCCATGCTGTGGCCGAAGACGGTCGGGTCGCGCGCGTCGGTGGGGACGATCAGGTTGGTGATCCCCTGCACGTAGCCCGCCTCGAACATCTTCACGAAGCCGCCCCACGGCTGGAACAGGGTCGAGTGGGGCAGGGGGCTGCCGTCGGCCAGGAGGAGCCCGCCCCCGCCGCCGGTCGGCGTGGTGAGCACCAGCCCCCCGGAGATCAGGTCGCCGGTGTCGCGGTCGTTGTAGAAGGCGTACTTGAAGAGGACCGACAGGTCGCCGACGGTCTGCGACCCCAGCCCGACCGGGCCGTACTGCTGCACGTAGGGGAGGCGCATCCCGACGGAGGCGTCGCCGTCGAAGAGGGTGAGTTCGAACCCGGCCATCTGCTGCTGGACGTTCGAGCCGCCCAGGCCCGGGTTCAGCGCCGCGCCGGTGTCGTAGTAGAAGTTGTACCCGGCGTACACGCGGTCGGTCGGCCGCGGGCTGTCGTTGTCGGTGATCATCACCCCGGCGTACCGCGACGCGGCCAGGATCTGCGCCTGCGTCACCCGGGCGACCTGCTCGGTCGCCGTGACCGGCGTGGTGGCGATGACCGGGTCGAGGACGAATACCGGATCTTGCACGACGACCGGGGTGGTCGTGACCGTGCGGTTGCCGAGCGGGTCGATGACGACGGTCTGGGTGTTGCCGATCACGCGCGGGGTGGTGCCGACCTGGCGCTGGTGGGTGCCGACGACCTGCTGGTTGAAGCCGATCACGCGGGTGACCGGGGCGGTGCCGGTCACGAGGGACAGCCGGTAGAACACGCCGCGGAAGTCGCCGTCGAAGTTCTCGTTGAACGACCGCGCGGCCACCCCGCCGGCCTCGGCCCCGCGGGCGAACGGCGAGGCGAACGCCCGCTCGACCGGGCTCGGCGGCCCCTTCGGCTCCGGCTGCTTGACGGCGGGGAGCTTGGGGTCGGGCGGCTTGGGGGCCGGCTGTTTCGCCGCGGGCTGGGCCGGGACGGGGAGCGTGGCCGGCGGCTGGAGCGACGTCGGCACTTCGAGCGCCGAGCCGAGCCGGGGTGGCAGGAACGCCGGCTCGTCGGCGCGGGCCGCGGACGGAAGGGCCAGGGCGACGACCGCCACTACCGGAATCATCAGACGCATTGCCGCAACCCCCCGAGCGGGTGAGAGCCGTACCGCCGTCTGAATCGACCCGACCGCCCCGGGCGGTTCAGTCGGCACCGCCCGCGCGACCGGACGCCCGCCGGGCGGGGCGTTACAGCCGGTACAGATTCCCACGGTGGGGCAGGGGTACATGCGGACCGTGTGGGTCCGTCACGCCGAGGGGGAGTATTGGTTCGGCGGGGGTGCTAACCGTTATCACCCTGGTCACATTCGAGTGGTCCGTTGCGGCGGATCGAGTGGGACTGGCGTCTCGCCGGTCCCACCGAATCTGATCTGCTGCGGCGGACCACTACGGGTTGCGGACGGTGAGGGGGACGATGCGGCGGGCGACCCGGGCGGGGTCGACCCGGGGGTCGGTCGGCTCGAAGAGGAACCGCCACACCGGGAAGTGGTTGCGCTCGCGGCACTCGATACCGTCGGCGTGCCGGCTGCGGAGGACCGTCGGCACCGGGACGTCGGCCTCCGCCGCGAACACCGCGAAGTACTCGGTTTCGGGCACGTCCCCGCGCAGGCCGCCGGCCGCGAACGGGACGTTCGTCCGCGGCCCGAGCAGGGTCGTCCCCGCCGGCAGGCTGTCCTTCTCCAGCACCTGAAGGCGGGTCGTGTTGTCGCTCAGCACGCTCACGACCCGGACGCGGACCGGGCGGTCGGTCTGCACGCGCAGCCGGAACGACTCCCCGACCCGCACCTCGGCGGTGGGCGTGTCCGGCTGGTCGGCGGGGACGAGGTCGGTGGTGAACGCGAACGGGCCGACGGCCGGGTCGCCGGCGTACCACGCTTCCAGCGGCCGGTCGGCCGTGCCCGGGGTGGTGAAGTGCCGCCCGGCTTGGGGGCCGCAGCCGGCCTTCCCGGCGGCAAGGTCCGCGAGCGCCCGCACGTCGGCGGCGAGGGGGGCGCCCGGGGCGAGGGCGTCGGCCAGCCAGTCGCCGCGGACGACCGGCATCTTGCGGACCCCGCCCATCCCGGCCGCCATCCGTGCGGCCGCGCCCCCCTCCGGGGGCCGGTGGGGGTATTCGAGCATCAGCACGTCGAAGGCCGTGAGCGGGTGGGCGTTGGCGCGCGGGCCGCCCCGCTCGACCCGGTCGAACAGGTCGCCGGCGGCCCACCCGGCGGGGCCGAGGTCGATGCGGAACACGGTCGCGGCCGGGTCCACGGGCGTGGCAGGCACCTCCCTCCCGGCCCCGGCCCGGAGCGCGGCGCGGAGCCGCCCCTCCGCGGCCCGCAGGTCTGGGGGTGGCGCGTCGTCGTGGACGAGGTGGGCGAGCGTCAGGTAGCGCAGGTGCGACCGGGCGGCGGGCGGCCGGGCGTCCCAGTCGGCGGCGGCGGCCGCGAGAGCGGAGGCGTCGTCGAACGCCCGCGGGTAGCCGGGGGCGCCGGCCGCGACCCAGTCGGTGAGGGTCTTCACCTCGTCGGCGGTGGGGCCGGGGCGGCCGCCGGGGGGCATGGACCCGTCGCGGATGAATTCGAGCAGCAGTGACCGCCGCGGCTCGGCCGGGTTGATCAGCGGGACCGGGTACGCCGGGGCGGCGAGCCGGGCGTGGTCGAGGACGGACACGTCCCCGCGGCGGGGCCGGTCGCCGTGGCACTCGGCGCAGTGGCGGCGGAGGACGGCGCGGGCGCGGACGGCGAGGTCGCCGCGGTCGCGTGCGGGGAACTCGGGCGGGGCACCAGCGGCCGGCGCGGCGAGGGCGAGGAGGGCAAGGAGGGTGGCGGCGGCAGCGTGGGACGTGGGCGACGGCGGACACGTTCGATCGCGCATCGGAGCCCCTAAACCGCGCCCGGCCCCGCCGCGGGAGTCCCGGATTCCCTCAAGTCGGGGGCCGGAAAAACCGGAGGCGCGGCGGCATGAGTGGTGCTGTTCTACTCGTGTCGCCTAACCCGAGCCACGAGGGCTGACGGATGCAGACCACCGCACCGGACCGCGACGACTGCCTGGCCGACGTGACCTGTCTGACGGCCGAGGAAACGGGCCTCCACGACCTCTCCGCGCTGTGGCTCGACCTCGGCGGCTCCGACTGACGGGTAAAACCGCCGCGTCGAACTTACAAGCCGTGTACCTTCTACCCGGCAACTTCTACCAAGCCCCCGCCCCGCCGGGGGCTTTTTCGTGGGCCGACCCGAGTCCGCCCCTTCTCCCCCACCTACATCCCCTCTCATGACCTCCCTGCCCGCCCCGACGGCCACACCAGGGCGAAACTAGTCTAGACAATAATTGTCTCAACAGGCATTCCTCCCGGAGTGGCCCCCTGGTACACTCCCGTTTTCCACCCAACGGGGGCGGGCATGGCGGGCGAGGTGGGCGGCGGGGGGCGCGGGCAGGTGACGCGGATCGTCTCCGGCGGGCGGCCGGTCACGCCGGAGGACGTGTGGAACGCCGCGGTCCGGGCCGGGGCCGACCCGGCGCGGCTGGCGCTCTCGCTCTGCCACGTCCTCGGCGAGGTGACGCTGGCCGAGAGCGAGGCGGGGGCCGAGGACGACCCCGTCCCGGTCCGCTACACGCTCACGGACGGCCGGGAGGTGGAGTACGATGCGTCGTGGGACAACCCCTTCCGCTCGCCCCGGGCGTGACCCCTGAGTGGCCGGTCACCGCCGGCTCACCACCGCCTCGTGCGGGGGTCTGCGGGGGAAGCAGATCGGCTGCTGGGCGTCGGCCGCCTTCCCGGCCCGGCGGAGCAGGCCCGGCAGCTGGTCGGACACGTACTCGTACAGCTCGTCCGCCCCGAGCGCCCCGTCCGTGTCGGCGTCGGCCCGGCGGTAGCCGGGGCCGAGGGCGTCCAGCACGGCCGCGGTGAAGACCCCGTGCCCGGCCCGCGCGTCCTCGAACGACACCTGCCCCTGGTCGCAGCTGGCGACGACAAACGGCCCGTGCCCGTCCGGCACGAACCGCCGCACCAGGTTCGCCGCCGCCGCCTCCCCGGAGTGGCAGGCGTCGAGTAGCACCACCTTCCGGCAGTTCACCTTCGCCAGCGCCTCGAACAGCTCCTCGGCCGACAGCCCGGTCTGGGCGGCCGTGCCGCGGGCGTAGTCCGGCCCGCACAGCACGAACCGCCCCGCCCCGCCCAGCACACCGCGGGCGCGGTCGGCCGCCGCCTGGCGCGGGTCGGGGCCGCCGACGAGGTCGCCGTGGCCGGCGAAGAAGACCACCATCAGGTCGTCCGGCCGGGCCTTTGCGGCCGCGTCGTCGATGGCGGCCAGGAGCTTGGCGCGGGTGGCGTCGGCGTCGAGCCGGAGGTCGATGCGGGTGGCGGCGAAGCAGCCGCCCGCCCCCTTGAACGACTCGAAGGCCCGGGCGATGCCGCCGGCGTCCTTCTTGGCGAACGACAGGTCGCCGAACCCGCGCGCCCCGCCGGCCGCCTTGCGGTGCCCGGAGTAGTCGTCGATGCCGACTGACACCGCCACCAGCTCCACCGGTGGGGCCGGCCGGGGGTTGGTCAGCCGGCGCACGTCCTCGGCCCGGCCGCCGGCGGCGTTGTAGGTCACCGCCGTCAGCTGATTCTCGCCGGCCCGCAGGGCGGCGGCCGGGATGGCGACCGTCTGGTCGAACGGGTCCGCGCCGGTCCCCTTCCAGGTCTTGAGGCGGTGGTCGTTGAGCCACAGCTCGACCCGCTCCGGGAGGAGGTCCGGGTTCGACCCCCGCGGCCGGACGGCGACCGCGGCCGTGACGCCGGCCGGCCCGGCGACCGTGTCGCGGAGCCCGATGCGGACCGGGGCCGGCTCGTACTGCGCGAACGACGGCGGCTGCGGGTTCGGGCCGCGGGCCTCGGCGAGGGCGGCGGCCGGGTCGCGGGAGGCGACCAGCTTCTCGATCACCTCCGGCCGGTGGAACAGCCGCTCGAACTGCTGGAGCGGGTAGAACTCGGGCCGGCCGCCGGCGTCCGGGGCGTTGACATGCCAGCCGGCGAGCCGGTCGCCGTGGGCGCTAGTGGTGTGGTAGTACGACCCGTGCCACGACCACACCACCCAGTCGGTGAGCCGGCCGTGGTCGTTGAAGGCCGGGAACCACTTCCACACCGGCCGCTGGCGGACGGTGGTGAGCGTGTCCCGCCGCCGCCCGCCCGCGTCCACGAGCCCGAAGAACAGCTCCACGCCGGGCCGGGCGCGGGCGACCGCCTCGGCCGCCGCCTCCGGGGTGCCGACCGCGTCCTTCCCGGGGCGGCGGTCGAACACCCGCCGGCCGCCGACGGCGAGGAGGTCGAGCCGGTCCCCGGCGCGCAGGCCCGCCTCCCAGCCCGGCGAGGCGGTGCTCACGGCGGTCACCTCCGGCGCCCCGGCGCGAACGGCGACCGCGGCCCCGAGGCCCGGGTGGGACGGCCAGTCGGTCAGGTTCCAGGCGGCGACGGTGTGGTCGGCCCCGCCGGTGACGAACCAACTCCCGTCCCGCGCCGCGGCGAGCGACAGCACCTCGCCGGCGTGCCCGGTGAACAGCTTCGACCGCACCACCCCCTCGGCCCCCAGCTCGAACAGCGACGCGCCGTAGTAGTGGCCGACGAGGACGCGGGTGGGGCGGTCGCCGGCCGCGGGGAGGAACGTGTAGCAGGTCGGCCCTTGCTCCCGCAGGGGGTCGAGCGGGAGCGGGTATGCCAGCTCCGGCATCCCGGGCCGCGTCAGGACGGCGTACCAGAGGAAGCGCTCGTCCGGGTCCGGCCGGATCGACCAGCCGTCGGCGGCCGGGACGGTATCGACCCACTTCGCCGACTCGTCGCGCGTCGGGGCGAGGCGGGACAGGTCGAAGCGGGTCCACCCCCCGGCGCCGCGGGCGTTGGGGTCGGTCGAGAGCGGCTCTCGGGCGGTCTGCACGCCGACCACGCGGCCGTCGGCGGACAGGCCCACGCCCCAGGCCCGCCGCCCGGCCCCGCGGACGACCCGCGCAGGGCCGTCGGGCGCGAGCAGCGTCACCTCGTCCGCGTCCCCCCCGGCGACGGCGATCCGGCCGTCGCCGGGGTGGAAGGCCAGAGCCTCGGCCGGGCCGTTCAGGGGTATGCGGGTAAGTTTGGGCTCGCCCTGCGCGGCGAGGTCGTAGACGCGGAGCTCGTCCCGCGCCTCCGAGTAGAAGCGCGGCCGCCCCTTGTCGGCGGGGAGGGCTTCGGCCACCCCGACCGCGAGCCGGGCGGCCTTGTCCCAGGCGAGGCTGCGCGGGAAGCGCTGGGGCGGGAGCGGGAGCCGGTGGGCGACGGTCCCGTCGGCGGCGACCACGAGGACGTAGGGCCGGTCGGGGGCGACGGCGAGCCAGCGCCCGTCCGGCGACCACGCCGCCCGGTAGACGGGGAAGCGCGGGTTCTCGGCGGCGTTGAGGTCGAGCAGCGGGGTGCCGCCGCCGGCGGGGCCAGCCACCTCCGGAAGCGGGCCGCGCAGGTCGGCCGCCAGCACCTCGCCACTCTTGGCGACGGACACTAGCCGGTCGGGGCCGTCGAACCGCAGGGCGCGCGGGAAGTTGAACTCGTCGGCTCGCCGCCCCGGTGTGTGCCGGCCGGCCCAGCGGGGCAGGGGGGAGGGGCGGCCGTCGGCGTCGGGCTCCGGGAGCAGGGCGGGTTGCCACAGCCACAGGCTGCCGTCGGCGGTGCCGAAGCCGACCTTCGTGCCGTCCGGCGAGAAAGCGACGGTGAACACGGCGTTGAAGTTGTCGATCTCGGGGCGGGTCTTCGGCCAGGTCAGCCCGACGAGGTCGCCGGTGCGGCGGTCGATGACGGCGACGGTGCTCGGCCGCATCCCGTAGCCGCCGACGGCGACGCGCAGGCCGTCCGGCGACACGGCCACGGCTTTGACCCCGCCGCGCTGCTCCCGCCAGGCCCGCCAGCGGAGCACCCGGCCGCGGGCCGGGTCGGTGTCGAGCCCCTTGTCGGTGACCGGCCAGACGCGGACGACCTTGTCGTCGCCGCCGGCGAACAGGAACTGCCCCTTCGGGTCGAAGACGATCGCATCGCACGGCCCGACCCGGCCGCCGGCCTCGACCACCACCTCGGGCTCGTCGCGGGAGCGGCGGTCGAGCTGCTGCGCGCCGGCGGCGGCCCCCGCCAGGAGGAGGGCGGCGAGGGCGGCGGTGAAACGGACCATCGGGGCTCCCGGGTCGGAGGCTGCGACGACAGGGTATGCGGAAACCGCGGCCCGGGCGGACAGCAGACCCGCGCCCCACCCTCTCCCCTCGGGGAGAGGGTCGCGGCAAAGCACGCGGGGTGAGGGGGCGAACCACCTGCGGAGGAAAACTGGGTGAATCACGATCGCGGTGTCCGTGGCGCATCGCCCCTCGGAACCACGCCGACGTGACTCCCCCCTCACCCCGCCGCGAGGTGCGGCGTCCCTCTCCCGGGGAGAGGGCATAACCGTTAACTTAAGGTTGCGGGGTAGGTGCGGCTCGGGGCGGCCGGTTGACCGGCCTCGGTACTACGCCTTCCGCCGCCGCGGTCGGTTCCGCTTGTGCCGCGACGACGGCTGCTTCCGCACCCAGCTCAGGAACGGCCCCAGCTCGGGGGCGCCCCGCAGCTGACCGATGGTCGGGTAGAGGGCGGCCAGGGTGGCGTTCGTGAAGGTGGCGTGGACCATTCCGTGACACTGCCGGCAGACCAGTTCCACGTCCTCGGTGGTGCCCCCTTTGCTCTTCGGCCGGCAGTGGTGCTTCGTCAGCCCGTCGGGGGGGAACGGCCGGTCGCACAGGCGACACGGCAGTGGCTCGCGCGGCGGCATGGCGGTGTCCGGGGGTCGGTGCGGTGAAGCCCTCCCATCATTCGGGGCGGGTCCGGCCGCGTCCAGTCGCGTAGCATAACCCCCGCCGGTCCCGCACCCCGAAGCCGCACCCCGATGACCCACCCCCGCACCCCGGTCGCCTCGGTCCTCGTGGTGGACGACGAGCCGATCATCCGGGCCAACCTGGCCGAGTTCCTTCACCAGGAGGGGTTTGCCGTCCACTCCGCGGCGTCCGGGGAGGCCGCCCTCGGGCTGGTCGGCCGCAACCGGTACGATGTGATCCTCTGCGACGTGAACCTCCCCGGGATCGACGGCATCGAGGTGTTGGAGCGCGTCGGCCGGGTCAGCCCCGAGACGTTCGTCCTCGTCATCACCGCCTACGCCACCGTCGAGAGCGCGGTGGAGGCGTTCCACAAGGGCGCCCACGACTACCTGATGAAGCCGGTCATTCTCCGGGAGGTGGACCGCAAGCTCCGCCGCCTCCTGGCCCAGCGCGACCTGTTCCGCGAGAACCAGTGGCTCCGCCGCGAACTGCACCGCGAGGCCGAGGCCGGCGGCATGGTGGTCGGCCGGACGCCGGCCGTCCGGCAGGTGGTGGCGATGGCCCGGAAGGTCGCCCCGACGGCCGCGACCGTCCTCATCACCGGCGAGAGCGGCACCGGCAAGGAACTCCTCGCCCGCGACATCCACCGGACGGCCCAGGCCACGAACCCCGCCGACGGCCGGTTCGTCGCCGTCAACTGCGCCGCCATCCCGACCGACCGGCTGGAAGCCCACCTGTTCGGCCAGCGGGCCGCCGCCTTCGCCGCCACCGACTCCGACGCCCCCGGCGTGTTCGCCGCCGCCGGGGCCGGGACCGTCTTCCTCGATGAGGTCGGCGAACTCCCGCCGGCCACGCAGGCCAAACTCCTGCGGGCGATCGAGCAGAAGGAGATCACGCCGGTCGGCGCCGCCGAGCCCGTCCGGGTCGCCGCCCGGATCATCGCGGCGACGAACAAGGATCTCCCCGCCGAAGTGGCCGCCGGGCGGTTCCGGGAGGATCTGTACTACCGGCTGAAGGTCATCGTGCTCTCGCTCCCGCCGCTCCGGGACCGGCGCGAGGACATCCCCGAGCTCGTGGAACACCTGCTCGCCAAGCACGCCCGGGCGATGGGGAAGAGGGTGGCCGGGGCGAGCCACGAGGCCATGCCGCTACTCCAGGGGGCGGCGTGGAAGGGAAACATCCGCGAGCTGGACAACGCCCTCCAGCGGGCGGTGATCCTCGGCGACGGCCCGCTGGTCACCCCGGCCGACCTGCCCCCCGACCTCGCCCCGGCGGCCGACGACCCCTCGGCGGTCGAGCCGCTGGACGAGGCCGTCCGGCGGTTCGAGAAGCGGCACCTCGAACGGCTACTCCGGCTGTCGCCGGACAAGAAGGAGGCGGCCCGCCGGCTCGACATCGGCCTGAGCTCGCTCTACCGGAAGATCGAGCAGTACGGCATCGCGGGGGGGGAGGTCGTGAAGTGAACGCGGCGCGGTGGGAGGCTGAACCGGACCCCAGTCAGCTGATCCGCTGGCTCCGCGCCCCGGTGTCGCCGCGGAAGCAGCGGCTGCTGATGTGCGCCCTCGCCCGCCACCTGTGGGCGGTCCTCCCGGCCGAGGGGCGGCGGGCGGTGGAGGTGGCCGAACGGCTGGCCGACGGCCGGTGCGGCGAGGCCGAGCGGGCGGCCGCCTACGAGGCCGCCGGGGGCGGACTCTCGGCCATCTACACCCAGGCCGACTGCATCCCCGCCAAGGCGCTGGAAAGTGGCGACCTCGACTACTTCTTTCACGACGCCGTCGACTCCGTGACCCGTGTCGCAGACGCCGAGGGCCGGTTCATCCCCGAGATGCCCGCGGCCCGGGTGGCGGCAGAACACGCAGCGGTTTGCCGGCTCATCCGGGACGTGTTCGGGAACCCCTACCAGCCGGTCGCCCTGGCCCCAACATGGCGGACGACCGCGGTCGTGGAACTGGCCGCCGGGATGTACGAGTCGGCAGACTTCGGCCCGATGCCGGTCCTGGCGGACGCCCTGGAAGACGCCGGCTGCACGAACCCGGCCCTCCCCGCCCACTGCCGGGACGCCGGGTCGCACGTCCGCGGCTGCTGGGTCGTCGATCTCGTGTTGGGTAAGAGTTGATCCGCCGGTCCGATCACGCCCTTCGTCCGCGTCGAGATTCGCGTCGCGGTTTCAGCCTGCATTACCTCCGGATGCTGAACAGGGCTTGGGGGAGGATCACTTCCCTCCAGCCCCAGCCGGGGCGATAACGGTTATCACGTTCGCACGCCAGGACATGTCCCCGGCCGGTCGAACACCCCGCCTCGGACACGGCCCCACCCGCCTTGGAATCAGCCGGTGAGGCCGGGGAGTTGTTTCTTGAGTCGACGCCGGTCCGCGGCGGTCAGCCCGGTGTCGCGGACGTGGAAGGTCGTCAGGCCGGTCCCGCGCGGCGTGAACGCGGCCACACCGGCCGGGGCGAGCGCGTTCCCGGACAGGTTCAAATCCTTTACCCCCTGCAACAGCGGCGAGGCGGCCAGCGCTTCAGCCCCAGCTCGGCGGACGCTGTCGGTGGTCAGTGACAGCTGAGTGGGGCGGAAGGCCGCGAAGGCGGACGCCAGCGCGGTCGCCCCCGCGTTCCCAAGGCGGCAGCCGGCAAACCCGAGCGACCGCACGCGGGAGGGGTCGAGGAGCTTGGCGAGCCCTCTCAGGTGGTCCGGCGTAAGGCCGATGTCGGTCAGGGTGAGGGCCGAAATCCGCCGGGCGGCAGTACACCGGACTAACCCCTCGATCATCTCGGTTGTCAGCCGATGGCCCCACGTCCCGGTCCGCGTGACGGCCAGTTCCAGCCCATCCCGGGTCGTCCGACGGTGGACCTCCAGCCCGGGGAGGACCAGCTTGAGGGCGGGGCGGTCGGCCGCCTCGACGGCGAGGGGGAGCCAGCTCTCCGGCGTGAACGGGTTGCCGTTGAACGTCACCTCGGTCAGCGCCGGGAGGTGTTCCGAAGCGAGGATGGCGGCCGCCCCAGGTGGGGTCAACTCGGTCGCGTCCCAGATCACGTCTTTCAGCTGGCGGAAGTGCGTGGCTCGACCGACGGCCTGCGCCGCCTCGTCCCCGATCTTCCCCCCTGCGGCGAGGAACTCGACGAGTCCGGGGAACCCGCCTCCGGCGCAGAGAGCCGGGAGCCCATCGTCCATCGCGTGCCCGAACAGTTGGACGGCCGACACCCCGGCCAGATACTCCGACGCGGCGAGCGCGGCCCCGCCGTCCGGGCCGATCCGCGTGCCACGGAGCTCCAGGGAGCGGAGCGAGGAGGCGGTCGGGGACTCGGCGAGCGCGGCGGCGCCGTCGTCGCCGATCGGGCCGTCGAGCCACAGGTGGAGAACGCCGTCGAGCCTACCGGCGCGGACGAGGGTGCGCATCACGGTGGCGGTCACCGACCGGTACGTCCGCCGGGTTCCGCCGCCCCGGCCTGCGGACACGGCCGGGCCGTCCGGGGCAGCGGCCGCCAAAAACCGGTCGTAGAGGCGCTGGTCGCCGCGCCGGAGTTTGACGCCCGTGGCCCGTGTCTTCCCGGCCGCGGTCGCGGTCGCCAGGGCGAGGAGGGCGTTCTCGGCGACGGTGACGGGGCGGAAGTCGAGTGCGCCGGCCAGGCCAGCCGCCTCCACCGCGGCGGGCATCAGCTGGCCCTGACCGGTCACCTCCAGCGACGCCACCCAGCCCTCGCGGAGGAGCCGATCGAGCTCTGGCGGGAGTTCCGTGACCCACGACCAGGTCCACAGCGTGAGATGGAGGAAGCCGCGCTCGTACCTCGGCTGGGTCGGCATCCGGGTGTCGAGCGTCCCGGAGAAGTGGGCGAACCGGGCGATCGCGGCCGCCTCCTGCTTCCGCAACTCCCGCTTCCCGCGGTCCCGCGGCGTCAGCCGGGCGATGCGGCACTGGAGGCGGATGAACGCCGCACGCTCGCCGTCGCCGTGGTCGTCGAGGTAGTCGGCGAACACGAGCCGCGGGGTGTCGTCGTCGGGCTGTTGAAACACGGCCCGCAGCAGCGCCTCGGCGTCGCTCCCCGGGCCTGGACCCGTGACTGCCTCGTGGAGGGCCGCGTCGGCGTTCACGGCCAGCATCAGGGCGAGGGCGTGCTTGCAGGGGAACTGCGAGCTCGGGCAGTTGCACATGGAGTTGGTGACCGAGGACCGCGGGTCGCGGTGGACGGTGATCTGGTAGGTGCCCCGCGTCCCGCGGCACCCGGCCTTCCAGGTCCGCCCGTCGGCCGAGCGCTCGATCCCCTCCACGGCGCCGGCCGCTGCCAGCTTCTTGGCCTCCGCGAGCGCCTTGGGGGTGGCCGCCATCGCGGCGACTTCCTCGTCCGTCCACGCGCCGGCCTGTCCCATGTCCGCCCCCGTGTCGCTACCGACGCTGTGTTCCCCGGCCCGTTCCGGCACACTACACCATCCCTCCCCGCTGACCACAACCACCGCTGGATGACGATGCCGACGTTTCCCGAATTCGGAGCCGTGTACGGGGTCGACTTCTCCGGGGCGAGGCTCGCGGGCCGGAACACCTGGGTCGCGCGGGTCGAGCCGCGGCGGCGCGGCCGGCCGGTGCTGGTGGCGCTCGACCGACTCGAAGACCTGTGCGGCACCGCCGAGCGGGCGGCCGCCCTGGAGCACCTCGTCGGCATGGTCGCCGAGTCGGACGCGGCCCTGTGGGGGTTCGACTGCCCGTTCGGCCTGCCGGTCGAGCTCTTCCCCGAGGGGGCGGCGTGGCCGGCGCAGTTCGACTTCGTCCGCGAGTGGGGGGACGAGGCCTACGCCTGCGGGCTGGAGTGCATCCGCCGGGCGCTATTGGTGGGCGACCGGATGCACCTGCGGCGGACCACCGACGGCGACGCCAAGGCGCCGTTCGACGGCTACCACTACCGGAAGATTCGGCAGGCGAGAAAAACGCCTAAAGCTCCATCGATAAACGACTTGCGGGAAACGCACAGATCGCATAAGCCGCACGAAAACGCACCTTTCTCGGGTCCAATCCTGCAGCGAAAACTGCACCCGGAGCCCGCCGACCGCCCAGGTGTCCAGTCGCCTCTGACCCCGCCGCCCGGACCGGCAGCCCGGATGACTCGGCGATGACGTTGCCCACCTTCGAGCGGTTCTACGGCGTCGACTTCAGTGGCGCGAAGAAGGCCGGAGACAGCCTCTGGATTGCCGAGGTCGTCCCGCGCGCCGCTCGCCGCGGGCCGTCGTTCGAACTACTCGCCCTCGACCGGATGACCGCCCTGTGCGGGACGGCCGAGCGGGGGCCGGTGCTGCGTCACTTGGTCGAGAGGATTTCGGCCTCGGATGCGGCGCTGTGGGGGTGCGACTTCCCGTTCGGTCTGCCGCTCGAACTCTTCCCCGCCGGAACGACCTGGCCCGAGCACTTCACGTTCCTCGGCGAGTGGGGCGAGGAGGCCTACGCCTGCGGGCTGGAGTGCGTCCGGCGGGCGATGGAGCGGTTCCAGCGGAAGCACATCCGCCGGGCGACCGACGGCGAGGCGAAGGCTCCGTTTGACGCATTCCATTATCGGATGATTTATCAGACCTTTTACGGGATGCGGGACGTGATCGGCCCCCTCCGGGAGACGCGGGACACGGCAATCCTGCCGTTCCACTACCGGCGGCTTCGCACCGCCAAACGCGTCCTGGTCGAGTGCTGCCCCGGCTCGGTGCTCAAGCGGGTCGGGGCTCCGCACCAGAATTACAAGCAGCCGACGGGCGGACCCCTCACCCGCAAGCGGCGGCTGACCCGTCACGCGATTCTCGAATGGTTGGCGGGCGAAGTGCGGTTCGGTGACGGCTTCCGGCGGGCAATGATGCGGAATCCGGGCGGGGACGCGATCGACGCGGTGATTGCGGCGGTTGGGGCGGCGATGGCCGTTGCCGCGGCTGACCACCGGGCCATTGCCCGGCACCCTCGGTATCCGCGCGAGGGGCGCCTGTACGTGTAGTCGACACGACAATGCGGCAACCGCTTAGGCTCTACTTGGGCTACTTCACCGGCCGCCTGAGCTTGGCGCAGGCTTGACCGCTCGGCCTCCGGTGGCAGCGACAATGGACGCTGCACAGCAGGCAGGTGCGGCAGAGGCCGACACGGACGCAAGAACAGTTGCAGGGCAACAGCGTCCTTCGGGCGCAGCAAAATCACGTCATCGGCCACCTCCGCCTCCAGCAGAGCGCGAGTCGGGGAAACGCGCGATGTCGGTTGTCAAAGAAACGACAAAAACCCCCGGCGAGCCTCGGCTCCCGGGGGCGTCTCTTTATCATCTCGAAGGCATTCCGTTGCCCCGACCATGATCGGGTCGGGCTCGCACCGGCAATGCTCCTCGCAGAGGATGCGCCGCGGGCAGTAGTCCGGCGAGCAGGCGCACGGGTCGAGGGAGTGGCCGAGGAGGCGGTCGCGACAGGGACCGCAGATCATAGTACCACTCCATTCGTGAAGAGATCGCTCAACGGCTCCGCGCACTCCGGCCCGTCCCGCTTCGGGTCGCAGATCAGCCCGGGCGTTGACGTTCCAGGAGATCCCGCGGGAACTCAGGCAGGCGGGGAAGACGCGCGGGGCGGGGCCGGTGACGAAGGCGCTGGCGGAACTCGCGCAGAGTGGAAGGCTGGTCAACCTGCGGGACAAGAAAGGCTACCGGCAGGCTGGCGGGAGGCGAACACCCCGTCAATGTTATAAAATTCAATATTTTGTTTAGTTGTAAATTCGCAATTCAATTAATAATAATTTGATATGCTCTGTCTTTATCTATTTTCTTGATTTCCTCGCTCGCATTCGCGCGGACGAACCGTTAAAGTCCACTCTCTCACCCGAACTCCATGATTGCTGCGGGGCTGGGTCAATCGTGATGTTCCCTCGTGTGCTGCCGTTGCTTGCGGTGGTCGGCCTCGCCACAATCCCGGGCGAAACCGCAGTATCGCAGCCACCAACCAGATTCGATGCGAAATCGCCGCACGGTTCGGGTCCGGACCAAGACCGGCCTAAAGCGGTTGGCGCGAAGAAGCTCACTCACGTCGGCACCACGGCATTCCGCGTAACGACTGGTATTCATTCGGTATCGCTCGCACCTGACGGTGGCGGGCTATTCGTCGGGACGGTGGGGCAATGTGTTCACCTCGACAAGGCCACGGGGCGTATCGTCCGCGAAATCGGAACTAACCGAGGCTCCGTACCGCCGGTGCGGCCGGTGGTCGCGTCTCGCCGGGTGGTCACGCACGGGCCGGAAGGGATACGGGTTCACGACCTGCGAACGGGTGAAATGGTTGGGGAGTGGACGGGGCAACCGTTCGACCCGAAGGCTGACTTCCTACCCAGCGAGTTGGCCTCCTCCGCCGACGGGACTCGTGTGGCGTTCGGCAACCGCAGCCGCATGTCCCGAGGATCGGGACGCGTGTGGGTGGTGTCGTTCGGAACCGCGCCTGTGGCGAAGGAAATCGAAGTCCTCCAGCAGGCTGCCGTCTGGGCGGCATTATCTCCCGACGGCACGACCCTCGCCACCGGCGGCGGACACGCGTCCGAGGAAGTCGGCAAGGAGGACGACCGCTCCTGCGAGTACGTACAGGTGTGGGATGTGGCCTCGGGCCGTGAGAAGTTCAAGATCCGGACTTCCGGGGCGCTGACCGCGGCGGGCGTGTTTTCCCCCGACGGCAGGCGCCTCCTCACTACGGACCGCGTTCAGCGGGTCGAGGTTTGGGGTGTAGCAGACGGGAAGTGGGTGTCCGGTGTCCGCGGCCGACTCGTAGACACCCGCTGGGTGGACTGGCGGTTCTCGGCCGACGGGAGGTCGGTCTGCGGGATGGCGGACGACGGGACGATCCGAGTGTGGGCGACAGACACGGGTGACCACACCGCCGACCATCGCCCGCCCCCGGTCCCCAACTCGGCCGGGCGGTTCTACGGGAGCAGTATGGCGTACAACCCGTTGGGACGGCTCGTCGGGACCGGGAAGTGGGGGAGCGTCGCACTGGCCTGGGACGCCGAGCGCCGGGAGTTGTTGACCGAGGCTCGGGGCATCCCCGACCCGCTCACCCGCCTTGCCTACGCCCCCGATGGCAGGACCATTCACTTGACCGGGCACGGTCTGGATCTCCTCGCGTGCCGCGCGGACGGAATGGGTGAACCTGAGGCCGTCCCGCTCGCTCCACTCCCCGAGATGATGCACAACCCACTCGGGGGTTACTGCGCGTTCTCGGAGTTCTCGCCGGACGGCCGGCGGGTGGTTGTCGGGCAACCACCGCCGACTGGGGGGGCGGTTATCTACGATCTAGTTACCCGAGCGGCTGTTCTGCGCATCCCGCCCGGGACTGAGGAGGCACTCAATCCGGTCTGGTCGCCGGACGGGCGCTGGCTGGCCTTCGGTGGTGCCTACGGGCACGTTTCCGATCCGGGCGCCGGGCACCCGATTCGGCTGGTCGACACTCGCACTGGCGCGACCCGGCCGATCGGTTTGAGGGTCAAGGGTGTGACCTTGTGTCGGTTTACACCCGACAGTTCCACCCTCGTCGTCGAGCACTACGTCCCGCGCGCGCCGCGTCCGGGTGGCGGCATTGAGAACCGCGTCATCGGGTGGGATCTGGCGACCGACCGGGCCGTGGCGGATGTCACCTATACGGGTCAACCCGGCGGTCGGCTGCTCGGTTCAGGATCCGCCGCGAAGGTGGTGCTAATGGGGTTCGACCGGAAGGACAGGTACGAACTCGTCGCGTGGGATGCAACCACGGGGCGCAGCGGCGCGCGCGCCTCAGTCCCCTTTACGAATCGCACCTGCGCGGCCGTCGCCGATCGTCACGGGCGGGTGGCAATAGCCGGCCTCACGACCGCCGGGGCACCCGTGTTGGTGCTGTGGAACGGATCGGACCGGCCCCCGGTGGAATTGCCCACGGGACATGCTAGCCCCATCAGGGCGCTCGCCTTTTCCCCAGACGGAACGACACTGGTGTCTGGCGGCGAGGACACGACGATCGTCTTCCGCCCGGTCCCGCCGGCCGCCCGGTAGAAAGTGTTCGGCAACGCTAATTCCACCCGTCCCTTCAAGGATGGTCTCCCAGTGACACGCCTTCGCCCGTCAGGCATTCTCCGCGTCGAGGAACTCGAGACCCGCGCGAACCCCACCACGTTCACAGTAAACAGCGCAGCCGATACTGTGCTCGACGACGGTCAACTGACCCTCCGGGAGGCAATGCTCTCGATTCTGAGGAGGGACGACCTGTTCAACCCGGCCGTCCACGACGCAGCCACTAACACGAGTAGGATCTCGTGGGTGCCAGTCGCTGACGGCAAGCAGGACACGATCGAGTTCAGCATCCCGTCCGAGAACAACGCCCCGGTCACCATCACGCTGGGATCGAAGCTCCCACCATTCCTGAACGGCATTACGATCAACGGGTACACCCAGCCGGGCGCGACGAGAAACACCGCCGCCTACGGCTCCAACGCCGCCATCCGTGTCGTGCTGGACGGGAGCCAACTCCCGGACGGGGCGGCGACCGGGTTCCATCTGCTGCCGAACAACGTGAACTCCGCGAACCAGCCCCGACCGGTTCGCACGGGTTTGATCACGGGCCTTTCCCTCGTCGGCTTCGGCGACGCGGCGATCAACCTGTCCACGTCGGGGCGGGCTCTGAGGATCGACGACATCGAGCACCGGGAGAGCGTCCAGATCGCGGGGAATTTCATCGGCCTTCGGCCCGACGGGGGGACCGCAGCCTCGCCCAAGAATGGGGTCGGCATACTCTCGACCGCGTCGTCCCAGTTGGTGATCGGCGGGACGCGGCCGGGCGACCGGAACGTCATCTCGAACTCCGTCACCGACGGCGTCCTAATCGAGAACCAACTCAACCCCCTCGTGAACGACTTGGACGAACCCGTCCCCGCTCGATACCTCGACCTGAGCAACAACCTGATCGGGACGACTGCCTCCGGAACCGCGGCGTTCCCGAACGGGGGGTCCGGAGTCCGGGTCATCGGGTCCGCCTTTCTCCGGATCGGTGGGTGGCAGGTGGCGCCCGGGGCGAACACCAAGCAGTCCGCGACGTGGTCCCCGTTCCCCGGCGGGGGCGACGTGTCCCCCGCGCCGTTCGGGGGGCTCGGGATCGGCAACGTGATCTCCGGGAACGCGCTCAACGGCATCATCGTCTCCACGTCGGGGCCAGGCAGGACGATCGTGCGTTCGAGATCTCTTCCGGAGCGGGAGGGGTTCGGCATCACGATTCACGGCAACCTCGTCGGCATCGGCGCCGACGGCACAACGGCGCTCGGTAACGGCGTCGCCGGAGTTTTCCTCGACCGGAGTGGCGAGGTCGATGTTCAGCTGAACACGATCTCTGACAACGGCACGTCGGGGGTGTTAATCGCCCGACCCGCCGAGCCCGCCGGGACCGGAGTCCACCCCGATCACAACTACGTCTACGACAACCTGATCGGCACCGACAGCAAGGGGGTAGGCGGCCACGGGAACGGTCACTCGGGCGTCACTCTCAGGGGGCCGACGGGGCAGAGTGAAGTTTACCGGAACACCATCGCCAGCAACGGCGACTACGGAATCGTCCTCCAACGCGCAGCCGGCCAACCGGGCGCGACGCTCCTTCCGGAGAGAATTTCGCTGTCGGACAACACGATCGGTCTCGAGGTGGATGGGGTCACCCGGGCTCCGAACGGCAAAGGCGGGATCGAGATTAACGGGGCGAGGGACATCCGCACCGCAAACAACAAGATGGTGGCCAACGGTGGCCCGGGAATCCGGCTCTGGGGTGATGACACCGTCAACATTACGATCGTCGGGAATACCATTCTGGAGAACGATGCCGAGGGCGTTCTGGTCGGTCCGGGGGTGAGGCAGGTGGCGTTGGGCGCGCCGGGGGCGGGCAATCTAGTCATCGGCAACGGGGCAGATGGGATCAGGGCCGAGATTGCCGTCCAGGCCGGCAACGCCGTCGGGCTGACGGTCGCCCACAACAAGATCGGGGGCAACATCGGGAATGGCCTCGTACTGGTTTCCGACGAGGTGCTCGGCACACCGACCCCGGACGTCGGCGCGGTGGTAAGCGACAACGACGTGTACGGCAGCGGTGCCGCCGGTATTCTGGTAGCGGCCGGCGGCTCGCACCAGTTCGCCAACAACACCATCCACAACAACCTGGGGAGTGGGATGCGGCTCGACGACGGGACGCGTTACAACTCGATCACCGGCGGCTCGGTCACCGGCAACGGCTTGGCCGGTCTGGCCACGACGAGCTTCCCGGGCGTGGGCAACAAGTCGCAGGACACGACCTACTACAACAACGGCGGCCTCGGGATCGACCGGGGGGATGACGGGGTGACGCTCGACGGGGTTCCGTCCCTCGCGGCCGTCTCCTCCGGCGGGGGCTGGTTCGTCAAGGCGAAGATCCACCGGGAGCCCGAGAAGGAGTACCGAATCCGGCTTTTCACCAACACTCAGCTCGACCCTTCTAGTTACGGCGAGGGCGAGGCGTTGTACGCCCAGGGGTCCGTTACGACCGACGGCGACGGATACGCGAGCTACACGTTCTGGGTTCCCGCAGACCCCGGCGGCGGGCTCCCGCTCGTCACCGCGACGTCAACCGGGACCGACGCGGCCGGATGGACGTCCGAGTTCTCTCGCCCACCCGTCATTGTCCACCCCCCGCAGGCCAACGATGACATCCGCGACGATCACGTCGGCCCGGAGCGTGAGGGGCCGAACGGTGAGTTCGTGATCGCCGTTCTCTACAACGACACGGACCTGGACGGTGGCACTCTCACGATTACGGCCCTGAGCGGCGTGCCGTCCGGCTGGACGGCGTGGACGAACGGCACCTTCATATATTACCTTCCTCCCTCGAACTGGGACGGGTCAGAGGTGTCGTTCTCGTATACAGTGGCGGACGAAGACGGGTTCACGGACACGGCTACTGTTTGGCTCTCCAACGCGATATGACCTCCTGTGTCGCACACGGGCCTCCGGATGCGTGATAGCTTGGGCTTGGCACCCGGGGGTGGCTTGCGGGATCAACATCCAATCCCCTGCCTTGCCTTCCCGTCGCCGTCGCTCTCGGAGTCTGGGGGTTCAAGGGCCGCAAGCGCGGCAGCGATAAAATGCGGCCCGCCCCCAGGCGGAGAGGGCGATGCAGAGGCGGCGCGGAAGGCTGCATCCCACACCATCCTTGAGCCGGAGCCCGAGCTTGAGGAGGTGGGGATGCTTCCCTCGCCTGCCCGGATGCGATTCCGGTTGCGCGAACCTGCCCTCCGTGCTACGTGTCGCTGTTCATGACCGCCCGCGGGTGGTCGCTTCCAGCGAGCCTCGCCATGCCAACCAGTAGCCGCTCATCATCTTCATCCGACTAGGAGGGGTGGCAGAGCGGTAATGCGTCGGCTTGCTAAGTCGTGGCCAGCCGCAAGGCTGCGAGGGTTCGACTCCCTCCCCCTCCGCCATCTACGGAGGGTGCCGCTGTGCAGGACGGCAACTGGTCTCGAAAACCAGGGTAACGGCAACGTTAGGGGTTCGACTCCTCCACCTTCCGCCATCATCCGGCCCGCGCAGGGCCACCGGCCGCGTAGCTCAACAGGACAGAGCGGCGTGCTTCTACCACGCCCGGTGCAGGTTCGAGTCCTGCCGTGGCTACTCCCGCCTTTCTCGACCCGGTCCTCGAACGCTTTTCTCGTCCGCCTCCCGGCCCGGATCGGCTGCCGGAACTCGTTCTCCGAGTTGTTCCAGCCGTGCCGTCGCGCGGCTCATTCTGCCGAGCTTCTCTCGCTGCCGGCGTCTTGCGACCGCGTGGCACTCGCGGCACCATAGCCTCCTTCGAGGAGGGTGGGCATGAGCGAGCAGGTCCGGATCAACGGCGTGGCGGTCTTCGCCTACGCCGACGGGGGTCGGCTGCGGCTGTCGCTCGACGACTGGGAGAAGTTGGGTCTGGTGCCCGGGCAGCAGGTCATAGTCGGGGACCGCGGCCCTCTCCTCCTGGTGGCGGCGGATGAGAACCCGCCGTTCGTCTGGCTCCGCTTCCAACCCCTACGGCAGGCGGGCTGAGGAGCATACCACCGATGCACGACCGGGCGTGGCAGGTTCCGGAGGAGCGGTTCGTGGCGGCGTGGAATGCGGCCGGGTCGGTCGAGGACGCGGCCGAGCGGGTCCGGGAACTGGTGGGCGGGAAGAACGTGCCGCGGTGGGCGGTGATGGCGCGGGCGGCGGCCCTGCGGAAGGCCGGCAAGGTGATGAAGGAGTTGCGGGTGGGTGCGGCGGCGTGAGAACGGAACTCCCGAAAGCGAGAGGCCGTCGGGCCGGGCGCGCGGCCGGGAGTGGTAGCATCATCCGGGTGGCGCTGCGACCGGAACTCGAACCGAGGGGTGGAGCGTGGGAAAGGGCAACAACGCGCAGGGTAAGGAGAAGAAGAAGCCGAAGAAGGACGCCAAGGCCGCGCCGGTGAAGCCGGCCCCGCCGCCGAAGAAGAAGTGACGGCACCGGCCGGTCGTACAATCCGGGTGCGGGGGTGGAGTAGACAGCCAACTCGCCGGGCTAATCCCCCGGAGCCGTGGGTGCGAAACCCACCCCCCGCGCTTGACCGGAGATCGACACGAGGCGGAGGTCGCCTCCGACGGGCTTGCAGGACGGGATGGCGAGGAAGTACCGGCCGGGTCGGGGAGGCTAGGGCTTCCAGGGCGGCCTCAAGCCCGACCCAGGCGGGGTTCCGGTGGGCGATCCGGAACGTGTCTCAGTGAAGGACGTATCCCGGCCGTGGGCGACGGCCGGGATCAGGTCGCTGCTGGGCGAGGCCGCGGGGCGATCAGGGCGATGTTGGGCGAGCGGCCGGTGCGATGCGGGGAGCAAGAGCAGAAAGCGTGCCGAGACAAGGTGTTTTTTCGGATATTTGTCGCAAGCGATGCAATGAGCTGGAGTTGTGGAAGCGGCCCATCCGACAGATGCAAACCGCTGGATCTCTTGGCATGTCCGGAAACCCCGCACTTCGACAGGTGGCGTCGGCTTTTCGGGGAGCCCTGTAAGCCCGGCCAGGCGGGCCGGTAGGTCTCTACGGACCGGCCGCGGTCTCTCTGGCTGAATGGGCGACAGTCAGGGGCGCGGCCGGTCTCTTCGTGCGCCCTACCCGTGGCGGTGGATCACCTCGATGCGGGCGTCCCGGCCCTGCCGCTCCAGTCGCCACACCGCCCGCTGGGCGTCGTCCCGGTCGTCGAACACCCGGTAGCGGTCCCAGTGCCCGCGGTGGCGGACCAGCACCACGTAGTCGTGGTGGTCACGATTGCGGTCGGGGAATCCCGGGCCGTGCGGCTCGTGGCGGCCGGGGAACGGCGGCTGGGCGGTCGCGGTGGCGGGGGTGGCGGTCAGGCCCGCGGCGGTCCCGGTGGCGACCAGGGCGGTCAGGATCAGCTTGCGGAACATGGCTCGGCTCCTCCTCGGTGATTCGTCTCGTCTGGCCCTTCTGCGAGAGGAACGACCCGCCCGGATCGACTTGCGGAAATTCGGGGGACGATTTCCGGGCTCACCTGCTGCCTGGGAATGGCACCCCCGGAAACGCGAAAAGCCCCCGACGCCGGAGCGCCGGGGGCCGATTCGGTTGACGGCGGCTACTTCTTCTCGCGCTTGAGCACGAACGCCCGCCCGCCCTCGGGCGGGTTGTCGTACTTGGTCGGCCGGTCCTTGTCCGTCGGCCCGACCACGGCCTTCAGGGTGTCGCCCTCGATCTCGTAGACGCCGTGCCACTTCTTGCCCTTGTCCGTGCCGGCGGTGGCGGCCACCGCGATGTGCTTCGGGGACTTCGACCCGTCCACCGCGAACGTGCCCTCCTCGACGACCTTGTCGCCGGCCTTGATCTTGTACTTGTCGCCGTCGAACACCACCGTCGGGGCGGTGACGGGTTCCTTGTCCTTGGCGTCGCCTTTCTTGGTGTGGACGATGGTCCAGGTGCCCTGGAACGCCTTTCGGGCGTCCGCGTTGTCGTCGGCGAGGACGGCGCCGACGGGTAGCAGCACGGCAACCAGCGCGAGCCTCATGGCGGTCTCCGAGTCGGGATCGGCCCCGAGCGGATCGGGGCGGGAAAGGGCCGGGCGCGGAAATGGATTGCAAAGCCTGTACCGGCGTTGCTGGGCGAACGGCGCCCGGTGGTGGGCATGCGGCGCCGGCGCACGATGCTCGAACGGACAAGAACCCCCGGCACCCGCCGGGGGCTAGTTCTGCTCTGCAATGCTCTCGTCCTGCCTTTCGCGCCGTCGTCCTCGGAGTGTACCGTCGCGGGGGTTCCGTCCGTCCCCCGCGGCGGTATGCGGAGAGGACAGAGGCGCGAAGCTTGGGGCTTCCAGAGGCGCTGGAATCCGAGGAGGAACCCGAGCGGGGGTTCTACCGGTCGTAGTAGCCCGGCGGTGTCGGGACGGTACTCAGCCACTCGGGCACACGGGCCTTGCACGCGGTCAGCGCCAGGGCGAGCAGGAGCCACCTCACGGCGACAGAACCTCGGCTGCCCCGAGGGCGGCCAGGCTGCCGATCACGACGGCCCCGAGGGCGACGCCGACGACGTGGTGGAACGGGAGCGGCTCGCGCGTCTTCCGCACCATGCGCTCGTGGTGCATCATGCGGGCGGCGTAGCCCTCGTCCCGGCCGATCATCGGACGACCCATTCGCTGAGTTTCTGGTGCCGGGCCTGGCACACCCGGTACTCGCCCACCGCCTCGACCGCGAAGCGGAGCAGGTCGCCGAGCGTCATCGGTTCGGCGGGCGGTGTCAGGTCAGGGCACGGGGCGGTCAGGTTTGCCGGCGGGGTGACCGGCGACGGCGTCACGAAGGATGAGCACGCCGCCATCGGGCACGCGGCAAGCATAAGCAGCATTCTGTAGTTCACGGTCCAGCCTCCTTGCCGTCTCGATTGCCCACTTCCGCTCTTCGGCCAGCCGGGCTTCCAGCTCAGCGGATTTCGCGTTCGCATCCTGCTCGGCTTTCATGCGGGCGTCAAGCTGCGCCTGCAACGCGGCGGCGTGCCGGGCTTCCCACCGCCAGCCGTTGACCGTCCAGCCCGCCGTGAACGCCAGCAGGACGAGGGCCAGCGGCCAGGCCCTAAGCAGCGGGTGGAGTGCGGTCATGGCCGAACGTGTCGATGAGTTTGTCCACCAGGCGGTACAGCCGCCCACGCCAGCGCGGGAACACGACGAAGGCGAACAGGGTGCTGGGGACGACGGCGGCCCAGGCGTTGCCGGTGAGGGCGGCGATCAGCACGGCGGCCGCGCCGACGGCGGAGGCGAAGACGTAGGGGGTGAGGCGGATCACACGCCGACCCGCGCGTTGTTGGCGGCGACGGTCGGGCGGAGGAACAGCCCCTTCTCCTCCTCGCGGCGCTTGGTCAGCCCGCCGAGCTGGACCTTCTTGCCGGTGACCGGGTCGGTGGCGTACACCCATCGCCCGAACTCGTGGGCCGCGTCGAAGTACTGTTTCGCGTTCACCCGGGCGCGGAGCGTCGAGGTACGGAAGTTGGCCGCGCCGACGTTGAAGACGAAGCTGACCAGGGCCGAGAACTGGTTGTCGTTGACCGGGACACTGATCTGCCGGGTAACCTCTTGCTCGGTCGTGCGCAGGTCCCGCCTGAGCAAGTCTTCCGCCTCGCCTTCCGTGATCTCCGGGGTGCGGTTGTTCACCCCGCCCCGGTGCCCCCAGCCGATCGTCCAGTGGCCGGCCGGGCAGAGGTACGGCTTCGCCCGGAAGCCTTCGTAGCGCTTGATGAGTTCGACGGCGGCGGCGTTGGTACGCACGGGCTCCTCCCCTGGTTGGTGTGACTACTTCTCGCCCCGGAACAGGTGCAGGATCTCCCGGGGGAGGCCGTCGAGGCGGGTGTGGATGCGGTCGAGCGAGTGCTGGACCTCGGCCTTCTTGGCGTAGTTCTCGGAGACGTGCGCCCGCAGCTCGCTGGTGCGGACCTTGCACTCCTGGGCGTCCTCCTGGAGTTCCCGCACGTCGTCGATCAGGAGCCGCACGAAGTACCCGACGATGCCGAGCAGCCCGGTGAGGATGCCGGCCGCCAGCCAGAGGAACGTCGGTTCTGAAGCCATTTCATTGTCCTATACCCAAGTCGTTGTCATCTCCTGATGGATTCCTTACGGCCGGAATCGTTCTCTGCCGGACCCTTCCCCGGTCGCATCGGCAGTCGGTCTTGCAGCCGGGGCTTCTCCGCCTCGGCTGACTCGTCACAGCGCCAGCTGGAGCATCGCCCCGGCCACGGCCCCGAACAGCAGTTCCGCGCGCGGGACGGCGTGGTCTTCCCCGAACAGCCCCGCGAGCCGGTAGCACACGCCCTGGAGCAGACAGCCCAGGCCGATCGCCGCCGCCCACGGGTTGACCAGAGCGGCGAGCGCCACGAACAGCGGGTACAGGGTCGCGCCGCGCAGGGTCAGGTAGACGACCCCGTAGCGCTTCCGCGAGGCGGGGGTGTCCTGCGGCGTGTAGAAGCGGTCGGCCAGGCGGCACCAGAACGAGCCGGTGTGCGTGTCGCGGCCGTGGACGGCCATGAAGCCCGGCCCCCATTCCCACGGGAACCACAGGGCGAAGCCGGCGAGCGTGACCAGGGAGACGAGCGGGTCGTGCGTCGTCAGGTAGACGGTGAGCGCGGGGGTGAGGCCGCGGAACAGGAACCGGCCGGCGGGGACGACCCCGCTCCCGGCGACGCCGTTGGCGAGTGCGCAGACCAGGACGAGCAGGGTCACCGGAATGCCAGGTAACCGATCTCGGCCGTGCCGGTCGCCGACCCGCCCTTCGTCCACGCCAGTGTGAACCCGTCGGCGTCGAAGCCGGAGACGTTCGCCTGCCCGTAGTCACTCCCCCCGGACCCGGTGACGAGAGTGATGCTCCCGGCGGCGCTGTGGACGAAGCTTCCGGGGACGTTCGAGGCGTTGGACAGGACCGAGAAGCAGGCTGAGGCGCCGACGTCGAAGCCCCACGACGCCTTCACCGTCGAGTCCACGCAGCCGAAGAAGACGACCGCGCGGGGTTTGAACCCGACGCCGGTGACGGCCTGTGAGCCGCTGGCG